>Ga0214923_10002766_pt1 | contig 22795 bp, 30 predicted proteins | sample LL1510_MetaG_FD_177993 | JGI IMG/M metagenome (GOLD analysis project Ga0214923, IMG submission 177993) | Freshwater microbial communities from Lake Lanier, Atlanta, Georgia, United States - LL-1510 | ecosystem: Environmental > Aquatic > Freshwater > Lake | place: USA: Georgia | collected...
CCGGTGCCGGGCTTGAGTCGGTCAGGCGATTAGGACATCAACACATCACGGTTTGCCGCGGCGTTGGTGCGAATCCAGATATTGACGGCCTCGATGCAGGCAGCGCGGAAGCAGGTCTGGTCGAGCACCTTGCCGCTGCGGCTGAAGAGGCGATCCACGCGGTGGATGACGACGGTGCCGCCGTAGCACCGGGAGATGCGATCGGCCATGGCCCGTGTGTTGACCTTGGCCTTGATGACACCGGCGGCCACGACGATGTGGGTGTACTTCTTGGCGTTCTTCATCTTTGGGCTCCTGAACCGCAGCACAATCGCTGCGGGGAATGCCAGCCCATCGGCTCTCGCCGGTGGGTGGCGTGGTCGGTCATCATCAATCAGCATTCGTCGATGGTCACGCCGTGCTCGGCGGCGTATGCCTTGCCCGCGGCGGTGAATACCACGAACGTGCAACCATCATCGGTATGCGTCGTGATGAGTCCTGCCTTCTTGAGATCGGTCAGGTTGCCGTTGCGAGCCTTGCTGCCAGCCACGTTGCCGCCGACCATCGGCATGCCGCACCAGTTGCAGGCATCGTCGGCGTATTCCATGAAGAGGTCGTGCGACTGTTGGGTGAGGTTCATCTTCGGGCTCCTTCGGGTCGTGCTTCGCGGGGCTCGTTGCCCCACTGGTATACCAGTATATCGGCACGATGCCCCGTTCGGTACACTTTCCTATCACGATTTCGGGCAGAATTTCACAAACCTATACCACAGCGGGCTTTAGTCGCAGGTTCTGGACGTTATCGGGCGGACCTGACCTCGGCCCAGTCGGCCAAGAACGCCGCGAGACGAGCCCGGATGAGCCCGACGCCCTCGAGCCACGGCTCGAGCACGGGCCCGAGCCAAGAGGCCTTGATCGCCGCGATACAGCCGCAGCCGTCAAGGTGCCTCGGCTCGCGGCCGAGGTCCCAGACCAGCCGCCACCGCAAGGGCTCGGGAACGCCGAGCCACCGCAGGCCCCACCACACCACGATGCCGTCGGCGTCAGGGTGACGTCCAAGCGGGCACACCGCATCGCTCGCGGTCGCCTGCAAGATGTCCTTGCCGCTGATGGTGCAGGCCACGACGCCGACGCCGTCGCGTTCTCCGTGCGGGCACAGATGGCACATGGCCGCCTTGCTGGCGAGCGATGGTGACGGCTTGGACTTGGCGTTGCATCCGCAAGGCATCAGAGAATGTCCGTTGAGCGTGTTCGATTGCGGCCGCCTGGCGGTGCCACCACCACGCGAGTCGGAGGCTGTGCCCGGCAGTCGCCGTAGTACGCGGTGCGGTCGAGCACCGTCACGTTGACGCGATCGGTGTATGAGTACTGCTCTCGCCGTATCAACTTGCCGACGGCTTCCGGGCACGACTGATCCACGCCAAATCCACCGTATGGAGGCCAGCACAACCTAGCAAGGTCATTGGGATCCGCAGCGGCGTGTCGGTATTCGGTTCGGCTCGTCCAAGTTTTCTCTGCTCCTCCGCATGACCACGAATACTGAACGGTGCGCCACGTTTCTCTGATGACGCAGCCATCGTGAACGCGTTCGTATGCCGGTTCATTTGGGCACTCTTCAAGTCTTGGTCCACGAGATGGACCTGCGAAGATGCAAGGTTGCGTGTCACTGTCATATCCGCTCTCGTCGTTGATTGGCCTCTCCGTGTATTGCAAACATGCATTAGGCCAATCGGTGCCGCAGCCGCGTCCATCAGGCAAAATCTCCTCTGGATATTTGCAGTATTGACGTGAGAAGCCGAATCGTTGAAATGAGTACTGGGCTCGTGCGGTTCCGCGCGTCGCCGGTTGATCTGGATCGCCTTCCTCGCGGTAGCACTTGCGGCACGTGCCGTCATAGATGTACGACTCGTTGGTGCGTTCAAACAGAATCAATCGTTCCGGAAGGCACGCCGGAATAATGCACCATTGCAACTGCGGCGGCCAATCGGGAGGATAAGTGCCCGGTCGCGTTCCGTGCTCGACTTCAAAGATCTCGAGCGTTGATGAACTGCTGTAGGTTCGATAGATTCTGGCATGAGTGCCGTAGTTGCACAGCGTGTATGTGTCGCTTGGGCCCGGGTATCTTGAGCCGGTCCATTCGTCGCATCGTCCACCGTGGTACAACTTGATGCAGCAATCGACGGGCTCGCATTCCGGACACTCTCCGGGCAGCGAATCGCAAGCGTTGAGCAGGCCTCCCTCTTCTCGATCGACGTACGGCAAGCATCTCGCAGTGCGTGCCTGCTCTTCAGTCAACAGGACGATTTCGGATGGATCGTCGTACCGGCTTTCGCATGGTGGATCGCCCAAGCACCGATAGAAGCATTCGTTGAAGCCGTCGAACTTGAACTTCGCCTCTTGATCTGGCGGATGGTCGCCGCAGTCGATGCCACGGATGTGCGCGTCATAGTGTGCACGCGTCATCTTGACGACTGGGTATCCGTCGCAGCAGTCGGCAAAGTAGACGAACTCTTCGCCGGGCCCACAGCAGCACGGCGCACCGTTGGCATCGGTGACTAACTTGCGATCGTTGGCGCTCAGTCGCCGGTCTTGTGCGATCAGTTTCGCCAAGGTTGTGTCTCTAGGTCAGTTCAGGCCATCGGCACCGGGCCCGATCGGATTGCGAGTCGTGATCGTCAGGTACTTCGACGGAATGATGGTGCATGACGGCGCATCCTCCACCAGCGTGATGATCATCGGGCGAGCGAGCCGCGAGAAGTCGATGGTGCCGCCGAGTGCGAGCAGGTTCGTGATGCCTGCCGTCGGGGTATCGGGGTTGCCCGCGTTGAGCACCGTCGTCGTGCCGCCGGTCACGGTCATGGCCGAGATGTTGCGGCTGCCGGCGTCGATGGTCACGGCTCCGCCCGCGACGTGCAGGCCTTCGGTCCGGCTGCCAGCGGTGATCGTCGTGCCTTGGATACCACGCTTGAGCAGGTGCTGTCCGCCGGTGATCGTCAGTGCGTGAATGTCGTTCGTGCCGCCGCTGTTCACGATGTCGATCGTGCTCGTGCCGCCAGTGAACACCCAGCGGTAGTTTGCGACGCTGCCGACATTCTGGTTGATGATGACTCGGCCCGCGGTCAACTCGAGCCGACGCACCGAGCACGTGCCGGTCACGTAGAGAGAGCCCGCCCCGTTGACTTGTAGGTAGTGGACCTCGTCGTTGGCCGACGCGTTCTCGGCGGTGTAGTACAGGGTGCCGCCGCTGGCCTCGTACCGGACTCGCGGCAACTGCGTGATCTGCGAGAAGAGCGAGTTGCGAGTCTGGAAGGCGAGGCTGCCGCTGGTGCCGCCCGCGATGTTGCCCGCGAAGCCCGGCGAGATGTCCAGATACTTGATGCCGTTGGTCAGGCTCGTCCACGTGATGTCGCTGGTGATGGCCTGCGTGCCGGTCTGAATGAGCAGTTCGGCGTCGTCAACGATGCCTGAGCCCGCGGCACCTCCGAGGGTTTTCCAGTTGCCCGAGGCGAGTGACGTGGCGCCGGTGTTGAGAAGTTCGATTGCCATTGGTGATTCCTTGGTGCTGTGTCAGTGTACCCGTTAGATGGTGTCGGCTACGCGGAACACCTCGTCAACCTGTGCCGGTGTCAGGGCGAGGACTTGGCCGACCGCGGCCACGAGCGGGTGATCGCGTCGGATGCTGACGCTGTAGAGCCACATGGTTTCGGCGTCGTCCTGCTCGTCGCTTGGCAGCGAACCGATGACGGCGGCCACGGTGGCGTCGAGGGCCGCGTTGGTGACGCCGTGGAGCCGACGCAATGCCACGCGGATCGTCGCAGGCGATGCGGCCTCGGGCACAGGCTCGAGGATGCCGTCATCATAATCGGCGATGATGTTGTTGTTGGGCTTTGTCGGGTCGTACCCGCCGATGCCGTAGATGATGTTTCGCATGGTCAGACTCGAATCCAGATTGCCTGCGCGACATACCCATACTGCTGTGCAGCATCGGCAGGATCGGGAAGCCCCGCGGATCTGTCGGTCAGGCTGTGATATGCCATGACGATCGAATCGCTGGCGGGATCTCCGATCTGAGTTGGCATCCAGTAGTTGTTTCCGTATGCGGTGTAGCCTCGCCAGGTCGCCGCTGTGGTGCTGACGCTGCAGCAGAGCCAATACCAACCGGCATCGAGCGATTGCGAGATGGTGATGCTGTGCGTTGCCGTTCCTGTCGCACTGGTAAAGGTAAATCCGCCGGCATCCAACTTCCGCGTCCCGGGCTTGCCGTTGCTGTCGTTGTAGATTCCAAGCCTGCCATTGGCCGTTCCAACGACCGAGGTTGTGGCGATGGTTCTCACGGCGATGCGATCGACGGTGACGGTTCTGCCGATCCAGATCGGTTGGTAGGTCGTGCCGACGGAGAGCGTTCTTGTGCCCATGTCGCCGGGCATTCGCATCCATGATGATCCGCCGATAGGAGATGTGCATGCTCCACCGCTCACTCCTGCAGGTCCAGTCGGACCAGTCGGACCAGTCGGACCTCCGCTTGGACCAGTCGCGCCGGTCGGTCCGGTTGGTCCTGTCGCTCCGGTATCGCCCTTTTGGGCGATCAGCGTCCAGTACGTTGGAGATGACGGCGGAATGTTGTTTGTAGATGTAGCGATGCAGACATACGAGGACCCCTGATACGTCACGACGTCATTTGGATCGTATGTTGCGGCACTCAGCCATGATGCCGACCAAGTCAACGATGTTCCTGCGGGACCTGTCGGACCTGTCGCACCCGTTGGACCAGTAGCACCAACAGGACCAGTTGCGCCGGTCGGCCCAGTTGCACCGGTTGGTCCGGTTGCTCCTGTTGCACCATTGGCACCCGTTGGTCCAGTTGGTCCTGTCGCACCGGTCGGTCCCGTCGCACCAGCCGGGCCGGTCGCACCCGTGGGTCCGGTCGCCCCCGTCGGTCCTGTCGCTCCTGTGAGGCCCGTAGCCCCGGCAGGACCTGTTGCGCCGGTTGGTCCGGTCGCACCTGTTGCGCCAGTTGGTCCGGTCGCACCTGCTGGTCCTGTTGCGCCAGTTGGTCCAGTAGGACCAGTTGGGCCACCGATTGAATTTGCAACCTGCGTTACGGTCAAGATGATGCTCGGCGTAGCCGGTCGCGTCGGGCCGGTTGCCGCTGCCATGGCGTCGATCTTGACGTCCGAGTCCGTGGCCGACATGACGATCTCGAAGTAGTCGCCGCTCGCCACCGTCGCCACGTAGTTCCAAGCCGCGACATACCCAGCGTTGTTGCCAGCAATCTCGTAGTCGGTATTGCTCCTCGGCACGTCAACGCCATTGAGGCGGAACCAGATACTCACGGTTTCGTCGCCGCCAGCGGTGTGCCGCAACTGGGCCGAGAACTGGAAGTTGTACGTGCCCGCATTGCCGATCACCACGCGGCTTGTCGGCGTGCCGATGCTGACGCCGCTGGCCTCCTCGGTCGTGTTGTACGTGATCGCCGTTGCCGTCGCGTTGCCGATAGTCTGATCGCTGCTGTCGCTGAACACGCCGTACCAGCCGCGACCGCCCAAGGCCGTCGGCACCTCCACCACGTCGCCGGTCATGCCGAGCACCGTCAACTTGTACTCGGCAGTGCCGCTCGTAGTCGTCACCTGAAATCGCACGTACCTGATGCCGGCCACGTAGATCGGTTCCTTCAGTCCGATCGTGGTGTACTCCACCGCACCCTGCGGCATCGGGCTCCAGGTCTCGTTGTCGTTGCTGCCCTGGACGCTGATGATGCCCGCAGCCGCGGCGTCGAGCGGCGTCGAGATCTGTGCCCGGATCGCGGCGTACTGGCTCACGTCATAGACGAGGCCGCTGCTGATGTTCGACACCATCTGGGCGGCGTCGAACTGCGACACGCCGTTGGTGTTGATCGGCACGAGAATGTCGGTGCGGTACGGCATGGCTTATTGCTCTGGCGTTGCTGGAGTCGATTCTTGCCCGCTTCCCGGCTGAACGGCGATCGCCGTGGTGATGCGGCGAATCCGCAGGATTTCTTCCGGCACGTCAAGGCCAGTGCTCGGCACGCCACCGCAGTTTGCAAACGCTGGGTATTCTATGAAGTGCCACTGAATGCGGTTCGATGACACGGTGCCGATCACGATGTCGCCGGGCGCCAGCGGAATAATGTCAAGCGTGGGCGGCCATCGGCGAATCGGTACCTGCCTCTCGAGCCGATACACGCCTTCCACTTGCGGATCATGCACGGCGATGGTGTACCAGATGTTGACGGCTCTATCAGGATTGTTGCCCTGAACCGAATGAATCCTGCCGAGGATGAGTCGAGGGTCTGCCATGTCACAGGATCCGACTTGCACCGGGCAGGCTTCGCCAACCGTTGGCGACTGTCTCGTACACGTCTTGAATGAACGACTTGGGCAGATCGGTTTCTGGATCACCGTCCTGCACCACGGCGAAGATCGTATACGGAGGACGCACAGCAGGACCTTGGCAATACGAGATGAGCGGCGTTCCAGTTGGCGGCAGGTAGTCTGTCCCGTTGTCCACCACCCACGTGTAGTTGATGTCGTACGTGCCAGCGTCGTCAACCTGCGTGACAGTGCCGCCCTCAAAGTGATACAGGCGGTTGGCGATCTGGTGTAGTTTGTCGGTCTGCTCGGCGATGACGTCGAACTCGCGAACATTCGTCGTGGTCACGCGGACCTGCAATGGCCGCACAATGCGAGTCTCGGTCAGTTGCTTCTTAGCGACCTTCCATACAAGTTTCTCGAGGTCATTGCCGTTTACGTCGGTGTTGAGCACCTTTGATCTAACGCAGATTGGAATCTCCACCTGCACCTTGCGGCTTGCCCATCCCCAGTGGTACCAGGCCGGGGCGTCCTTGTTCGGAGCCCTCAACTCGATGAATCGGCCATCGGTAGAGTACTGGCAATCGATGACGCAAACGCCGTCGGTCTGTGACGTGATGTTGTAGCGGTCGAGCCGCAACTTCGGATCGTCCGGGTGCGTCGAGTTGAGCCGCGGAATGTCCGGCGACTGAAGAGCCGCGAACGGCTGCGCGGTTGCAACGACGAAACGACGGCTAGCGGTTCGCTTGCCGGTGCGATCCTCGCCAAACTGCTGAGCGAGTGCAAGGTCATATCCGGGAAGTTGGCTCATCCGACGCCCTCCACGACGATGCGGTTCATGGATGCGGAAGCGGCCATGCCCTCGATTCGAAGTTGCTGTGCAAACTGCACGAGCGACGCGGCCTGATCGCTGGCGAAGGCCTTGTTGGATTCCTCGCGGATGGCCTTGTACGCGTTGCTCCACGCGTCACGCGTTTGCTTTGCCTTCTGCTCCTGCTCCTCTTGGTGTTTGCGCAGTTTTTCCCACCACTCCTCTTCCTTCTGGCGTTCCTCTTCTTTCTTGCGTGCAGCCTCAGCCTCTGCATCCTTTCGCTTTTTATCTACATCCTCTTCGGCCTTTCCCCTAATCGCGGCGATGGCGTCGATGGTGGCCTGTTCGCTGGCGATCCTCGCCTCATTGGTCTGTGCGTTGAACGCCTTGATAAGTTCGGCGATCCTCGCTTCTGCCTCGGCAACGATCCTCTCTTCTTCGGTCATGGAATCGAGGCGAGCGGCAGCGATGGCATCGGCGACCGCTTTGGCGGCGTTCTCCTGCACACGAACCGCTTCTTCTGCGGCTCGTCGTTGATCCTCGATAGCCTTATCGGCTTCTGCTTTTTGCGCCTTGGCGGCTTCGGCTGCGGCGTCCTGTTGTTCCTTGAGGGACTTCTTTAGGTTGGCCCGGTTGAACGTTGTCTGTGCGTCGATCGATAGTTGCTTCAACTGATCTTGGAGGTCTTTGACATTGTCGCCCAACGACGCACCAAACGTCTCGATGAGGAACGAGTCTTTCAACTGCGCCCACACCGTGCCTGTTTCGTAAATCCTTTGATTGATCTCGTCGAACTTGTCGGCGATCTGCATCCGTGCCGCGGCTTCGTCCGTCTTGCTGATCGTCTTGCGGAACTCCTCCGCACGCTCGTTTGCCGTCTTGAGCCGGTCGATCACGTACAGACTGATCGCCTCGCCGATCTTGTAGAACGTCGTGGCGATGGCACCGACGGCGAACACCTTGCCCATGAGGCCTTGAATGGTCTCGACCTGCTCGCCGTAGGTTTTCTTGACGGCCTTGAGCCGTTCTCCGAGTGCTGATGTTGCGGCCGCCTGCTTGTTGGTCGCTTCGGTCGCCTTATCCACTGCACCAGCCGCGGCTTCTCCTGCGGCGTTGACCTGACCGGCGGCAGCCGACAACTGCGGGCCGAGTTTGGACGTATCGGCTTCAACGACGATACCGAGATTCATCGGCTCGGCCAAGGCGATACTCCTTACGCCACGCTTGCGGTGTCAGCGATCCGAAGCGTGCCGCTCACCCGCACCACGTCATCGACCTTCCACTGAAGATTGAGTTTGGTCCAGAAGGCCGGAAACGTCCATTCCCGGCTGCCGGCCACCTTGAGCACGCAGGTCACGTCGGGCACGCCGTTGCCGCCCACCACATCCCATGACGGCTTTGAGATGGCGCCCGTGGTCGCTCGCGTCAGGCCCGGGTAGTCAGCCGACACCGTTTGCGTGAGGTCGCCAGAGCCTCGGAAGTTGTACGACAACTCGCTGTAGTCGCCGAGCCGCACACGCTGCGACAGGCGAGGGGCCGTGATGTTGCCCGCCAGCGACGGCGTGCCCGAGGCCGCAAACTGGAAGGTGGCCGACGATGCCGCACCGCTCGGGGGGATCACCGGCGGCGTGGTGTCGTCCGCCTTGCAGGTGTACGAGCCGGACCACATGCCGATGCCGCCGGGCATCCATCTACGCCACGTCGGCACGCTCGAGGAACTGATGGTCGTGATGTCGATCTCCGGCCACGAAATCTCGAGGTTCCACGAGTTGACGTACTGCACGTAACCGCTCGAGTACGTGATGCTCGAGGATGCCGCCAGCGGCGTCGTCGTCCTTGGGTAGATGCCAGAGAACTCGACGGTGCCGGTTCGCAGGCCGCCGATCATCGTGCCGATATTGATCGCCGAGCCGGTCGCCTGTGTGACTTCGATCTCCGTCGCCTCGATGTTGATCGTGGCAAGGTCGCCGGTCATGCGGATGGCGTTCGTGAACAACTGATTCAGGTCCGTGGTGGCCACGGCGCAGGTCAGGTTTCCGGTTTCGCTGGTGAGTGGGTATGCCATGGTGGTCTCTCAGGGATTCGCCGCGAGTGCCGATACGCGGAAGGTCATCGTCATTGTGCCCGTCAGGTTGTGTTCGTCAGCCATCGTCGCGTCGTATGTCCGCACGAAACAGTTGCTTGCCTTGGCAGTGTACCCGTTCGTTGGCAGCACGAGCAGGTGCCGATGAAAGCCGTACGTCGGCACGCGTCCGGCCTGTAGCACCGCGTTGCCGTGCAGGCGGTCCATGACGGTCGTGATGCGATTGGTGAACGTCGCACCGGTGGCGTAGTCCTGCACTTGGTCAAACACGCTGAAGGTTGCCGTGGCGTTCCATTCGTCGGCCGTCAGCGAATGGTCCTGATCGAGCCGGACCGACACGAGCACGTACGGAAACACGATCGTCGCGGGCGTGCCCATGACCGAGTACGCACCGCTGATGATGTTCCACGCGTTGCCGAAGTAGAGGCCGCCGGCCCCGGTGTCGGCCTTGATGCGGTCAATGATCGACTGATAGATGCTGCTCAGGATCATGCCGTTGGTACCCCTGCCGCGGCCGCGGCCCTGAAGTGCCTGCGAACCACGGACACGAAGCCGGCCCGGAACTGGGCGAGGCCGTCCTGCCGCCACTGCTTGTTCGCCGCCGCGGTCCGCATGAACGGGCGAGGCGGCAGGGTGACCGATCGACGCAAGAGGAACATGGGCCTGCCGTGACTCTTGCCTCGGCCGCTCTTGGTAGTCGTGACGAGCAATCCGATGTTCTGACCGAACATCTTTCGGAACGACAGATTCGGAATCGACTTGAGGCTGTTGACGTTCGATCGCATCTTTGCGGCAATCGGGTTGAGCGGAATGGTCAACGCCTTCGCACGCTTGGCCGTGATCGTTCCACCGTACTCTTGGATCCTCGCATACTTGACATTCGTGCCAACCATCGCACGGCCGTAGTACGGCTGCGTCGCCGTGATCGACCGCCGAAGATTGCCGGTGCCGGTGCCCGGCGGTCCGCCTGCTGGCGATGCAATGAACCGACCAGTCGGAATGAACGACTCCTTGATGCGTCGCACGTACAGCCGCGACATGCGACCGACGCCGACGTTGGACGCCTCGCCGACAATCGCCGCCATGCGTGCTTGATCGATCGTCATCGTCACTTTGCCGACGCGAATGGCCATTAGTCAACGTCCCTTTCGATGCCGAGCACGAGCACCGTGCCCATGCTGATGAGGTCACGCGGTTGGCCAGTCGCCCGGTATCGAACGCCGCCGATGAGGATCTTGTCCTTCGGCGTGCAGGTCCATGCGGCACCAGCGGTATTCACCGGTGCGCAGAACACGTCGTAGACCTTGGTCGTGGTGTCGCGTCCGTAGGCCAAGGCGTCGCCTGCGGACAGCGGCTGAATCTGACACCTGACGCTGACGGCGGTTGCAGAGAACGACGATTGCGGCACGCCGTCCGTGCCTGCCGTCCACGTGCCGGCGTAGATCTCCATGGTCTGCGTCAGAAGGTGCCACGGTGTGGTTGCCATGGTCAGGCCCTCATGCTGTTGTAAGCGGCCATGAGCGACGCCTTGATTTCGGTCGTCTTGGACGGGTCGAGATTGCTGTACGAGTACTGGCCGAGGCTCTCGCTGGCAAGGCCGAAGTTGCGGCCGCGTGCCGAGTAGGCAAGGTCCGTCAGGCGGTAGCACGCCATCTTCAGGTCGGCCGGAAGCAGGTCTGTTGGGGTCCGTGCATACCCAGCGGTGTACACCACTTCGATGTTCTGCCAGCCCTCGTCGAACCACGGCTGCACGCTGAATGTCGCGTTGACGGTGCCGAAGGCTGTGACTGGGAATCGCCCCTTCTTCGGGTCGATGCGAGACAGCACGCCCGAGTCGGCATCGACGCGGTACGTGGTCGAGTCGTATGCCTGCGAGGTTCCGTCGGCCTGATAGAGCGTCACGCTGGCGACGCTGGTGACAGGCCATTCCTTCAGTTGGATGGTCTGCTCGTTGTTGCCGTCGTATCGCTCGGTGCGGCTCACCGACTCGAATCCGTCGGTAAGGTTCCGATCGCACCAGCGTCGGACCTCCATCGACACGGCATCCACCAGCACCGTCAGCAGTGCGTCCTGTGCGGTTCCGCTGATGCCTGCCCAGACCTTGTACTCGGCGATGGAGATGAGGCTTGCCATTAGAGCACCTGTGCGACGATGGGGAACTCGGCAGCGGCGGGGTTCAGCGTGACGAACGAAGAGTCTGTTTGCACCAGCACGAGCACTGCCTTGGCGCCACGCAACTCGTAGCCGTCGTTGCTGGTTGGCGTGGTGATGCTTAGGCCTGTGCTCTGGATCGCCTGCGGTGAACCTGCGAGGCTCGAGACCGTCGTGCCTGCTGCGTTGAACGTCGCGGCATCAAGCCGCCAGAAGATCGTGCCAGTCGGGAATACGCCAGAAGCGTTCGGCACTTTGTCAGCACCAAACACTCGCACGGCCGCTTCCGTGGCATCAGTCCACGTGGTTGCCGACGCATACCTCAACGCGAGCCTGATCTTGGTGCCGACGCCGCCGACGATGATCGGAATGTGCGACGAAGCCTTGGCGTCGCTCGAGTACGTGCCGGGATTGAGCAGCACGCCAGCGGCGACTGCCGCAGCCTTGGAATCGGTGACCACCATCTGCCACGTGCCGGCCTCGATTCCAGACGGCAACGACACATCCGATCCGCCATTCGTGAACGTCGCCGCACTGGTGACAGGTGCCGCCATGTCGCTCCTCAGTTGATGACCTGTGCGAGAACGCGGCACACGGTGTCAGCACCGCCGCTGATGCTGGCCGCGGTCGAGTGCAGGACGATCACGCTCTTGGCTCCGAGCAGGGCGTAGCCGTCGTTGCTATATGGCGTCGAATAGGCAAAGGTGCCGTCCTGCTGACTAGACGACGCCGCGGCCATCGTCATCGTCAGGCCCGTGCCCGTGAACGTGTTCGCGTCCAGCCGCCAGAAGATCGTGCCCGTCGGATACACGCCGCTGGTGTCGGGAATCTGATTAGCACCAAGCACGCGAACGACAGGGCTCGTGGTGATCGTCGTGACAGCATCATCAAACTTGGTGATGAGTCGGATCTTGGTGCCGACGTTGATGATGAGCGGGTGAATGTCAACGCTCGAGTATGAGCCCGGGTTGAGCAGCACGCTCGCACCGATGGCGGTGTTGCTGACGTTGTCATGCACCTGCACCCACTCGCCGAAGATGTTGCTGGCATACGTGATGCCGCCGCCGCCTGCACTGAATGTCGCCGCCGATGTGACTGGTGCTGCCATGGGATTCTCCGTTTGGAATCCGCCCGACCGGCGGTAGCCGATCGGAGCGGGTTGTGTGAGCAGGTCGATCAGATCGCGACCGTCGAACGGTCGAGCAGGCCAGCCTGCACCGCACGGGCGATTTCCGTCGCACCGTTGATGCCAGTGCCCGGACCCTCGCCGATCCACAGCACGCACGAGAGCGTGGCCGACGCGCTGTAGTCCAACTCGAGGCGGAGGTACCGCTTCAGCGTTCCGCCGGTGCGGACGTTGATGGTGCGGATCGTGCTGGCGTTGGTCGCCGCTACAAGCGATCCCGTGAGAGCGGTGCTTCCGGTAGTCACGTCCGACCACGAGGAGTTGTCGTCCGAGTGCTGCAACTTCGGCTGAGCGCCGAGGTCGCCGCCGACCGCACCGAAGATCAGCACCGCCGTCCACGACGTGCAGTTGCCGCGTCCGGTGTTCAGCGTGCTCTGGAGGTCCAGAGCGGTGGTGCCGAACGCCGCCGTGTCGGAGCGAGACTGGGGAGCGTAACCGAGGAAGAACACTGCGTTCTGGAGGGAAGATTCACTCATTGGTTTCGTCTTTCTCGGGCTTGTGGCCCGTGTTGTCAGGTATCATCAGGCTCCGAGCAGAGCACCGATCGGGCCGAGCGGACCAGCCGCGGGCGTGTTGCGGCCGTCGAGATGGATGTTGACGACGAAGCGGGCCGTGCCACGGACCGCCAACGCGTCCTGATTGAAGTAGAACTGATCACTGGTTGCGATCTCCAACTGGCGACGGTCGCCGATCATCGAGCCGCCCATGAAGTCGCCGAAGTAGCACGGACGCGTGGCGCCCGAGGTGATCGGCAGCACCTGCGAGAAGAACACGGGGTAGCCGAGGAACATCGCGTTGGAACCGGGCAGGCCCTCGGCGAGCGTCTTGAACTGGCTCTGGGCCTTGTCCAGACGCAGCATGACTTGGTAGTAGAACTGACGCGAGCAGACGAATGCCAGCCGCGACTCGTTGACGAACTGAAGAGTCGCCATGACTCGGGTGAAGTTGTCAGTGGTCATGCTGTTCCACGCGGTGCCGCTGCCAACGTTGCCGCTGGGAAGAGCCTGCGCGAGACCGATCTGGTTGGCGTAGGTCGCGGTGCCGTCACCGAGGAAGTAGGCCTGATCCTCGGCGATGGCCTGAGCCTCGGCGATGGAGCGGGCCACCTCGTCGGCGACGTTGATGGCCGAGTCGGCAAGCAGTTCGCGGCTGACGCGGGTCAGCACGGCGTACTTCTTGCTGGTCAGCGTCACGTTGCCGAAGGTGTTGTCGGCCGCACTGATGGTCGCGTCCTCGGCCGCGGGCGCCATCGCCGCGATGCCGGTCTTGCGTGGCACCGTCATCACGTCGCGGCTCATCGGCACCACGTTCGCCAACTTGCGGGCGACGCCGTACTGCTCGGTCAGCCACACGAGGTTCGGCATGAACTCGATCGGCACCAGAGCACCGCCGAGTTGGTTGTTGAACTCGACCTGTGCCTTGCGGACGATGTCCAGATCGGCCTTCTTCTGACCGTACTCGCCGCTACCGGCGAGCGTGGCCCGGGCCCACGCACCGAACGCTTCGGCCTGATCCGCGTCGTTGAACGCGGCCTTGCCCTCGGCGACCTTGCGGGCGTACGCCTTGCGGTTGGCGTTGCCGATGTTGAAACGCTGCGGGCCGACGCTGTCGGTCGCCTCGTCGGCGATCGCCGCGTGCGGAGCCTTGGTGCCCTTGGCGGACATGTCGGCGGGAACGGTGATGGCCGACTTGGCCGACCATACGGCATCGACGTCAACGGGCTTGCCGTTCTCGTCGGCGAACGTGACGCCCTCGGCGTCGAGGCGAGCGATGTGGGCCTTGGCGGATTCCAGCGTGACTTCGCCGGTCAGGCCGTTGGCCCTGAGAGAATCAATCAGAGTCTTGCGGGTGAGCATGTGAACTTCCTGCGGCCACTGCCGCGGTTGTGGGTTCACTGCTCGGACCCGGCACGGAATCTGGCGACCAACACGGAGGCCTCGACTCGATGCCTGCCGTATGCAGGCGGTATTCGGTTGAAGAGGCTGCACGGGTTCGTACGCCGCGTGCAGCCCGAAGGAGGAGAATGAACGCCGTCAGTGTACCCGCATCACCGCAGCACGATCGTCCGCTTCGGGCGGCACCCGAAGTCGGCCATAACGCGATCGGGTACTCTCGCATCGACCAAGGCCTTGCGGCTCTTCTCGGCATTGGTCGCGGCGTCGGCGATGTTGGCGCCCACCTGACGGCAGGTCACGTTCATCGGCAGGGCCGTGTACGACACCTCGAGCACCTTGGCCTTGCGGACGATCGACTCGATTCCGGGATACGCGGCCCGCTCGGCCTCGTTGGGCGGGCCCCACTCAAGAGCCTCGAAGCCGATGGACATGGCCAGCGTGCCCGCCTTGGCCAACGCCACGCAGGCACGCACGTACGGGTTGGTCATGTCGTCATGAAACACGCCGCGGCACAGCCAGCCTGACGGGCTCAGCGTCATCGACCGAGCGACCGCCACCGCCGAGCACACGTCGTAGTTGTGGTCAACGAACAGGTTGCGGTTGACGGTCAGATACGACTGAACGTCGAGTCCGGTCGGCAGGACCACTTCCCGCTCAAGGTCCACGGCCGCGGTGTTGGCGTAGCAGACGACTTCCAGAGGGCCGTCCGTGGCCTGCTTGACGCCAGCCTTGGCGTGATAGGCCGACTTGCCCGCGATCACGCCGATGGGCGCGTCGGGTTTGGTCAGCATCTTGCGGTTCAGTGCCATGCGGCGAATCGCCGCGATGATGTCAGAGGGTCGGTCATTCATCGGTGTATTCCACGCCGGGCACAAGGTCGCACCGGCAGTTTGGGTGTGCGGTTGGGGCTTGGCCTGAGAAGCCGCCGGCCTCGAACGCTTGGCCGATCGGAATCTCGCCGGGGTACGCATCCGCGATCGCCTCGCAGATCGGGCACGGGCCGCCGGCGACGATCCACTGCTTCGTCTCGACGCCCTCCTGCTGCCATGCGAGTCGGTTGCCCTCGCAGTACGCGTTCGCCGTTTCGGTGCGTGCGATGCGGACCGCCTGCCACTCGGCAAGGTCAGGGGCCATCTCCTTGATCGCGTCTCGCAGGCCCGCGATGCTGGTGCCCTTGGCGAGTTCCTTCTCGATCACCGCCTGCACGTGCGGCTTCAGCGTGTCGGGCACGGTCGATGCCAAGAAGAGGCCGCGGTTGCGAACATACGACATGGCCGACTCGTTCGCCACGTTGAAGGCGTCGGGCTCCATGCCGATCTTGACCATGCCCTCCTTGCCGCCGGTCAGGATCGCCGCCGTCACGAACCGCTCGGCGATCTTCGACAGGTCGGCCATCGCCTCGTCGCTCGGGAACACCGCCATGCCTGCATCATTGACCATCGACGGCACGGCCATCTTGTACCAGCCGAGCATGTCACGCTCGAAGGCCCGGTACGCACTGACGCTGGCGACCGGCGTGCCCGTCTCGTCGTCCCACTGCGTCGCGGCCTTGTACCGCTTGGGCACCTTGATCCGCGGCCGCGTGTCGCATGGCTTCTGGTCGCAGGGCTTGACCTCGGGCTCGATCATCGCCTTTGAGCAGTTGCAGGCCGTGCAGCCGCCGACGGCCTTCTCGCCGTCCTCGTCGGCCTCGACCTTGCCGATGATCTTGTCAGCCCACGTCCGGCCCGGGTCGCCGCCCCACAGGGCCCACGCGATGCGACCGGCCGACGGATAGCCCTCCTCGTCTCGGTTCCATCCTTGGCCCTGCTTATCGACCTCGTGCCGCGCGAAGTACGACGCCATGCGATACACCGTGTCGAGCGATAGGTTTTTGCCGTTGGCAATGTCACGGGCACGAGCGACGCCGACGGCCGTGCCGCCGCGACCATACTCGGCCCGCCACGCGAGACCACGCTCGGCTTCGGCTTGCATCGCCTCGTTCGGCGGGTAACTGTCGGCCTTGGTCGTCATCGCCTTGGCTTCGACTTCGGGGGCGACTTCGGGTGTGACTTCGGTGGTGGCGTCCTCGTCGATGCTCGGGGCCTCGGTGTCCACCGAAGCGTCCATCGTCGCCGGCTCGGCCTCGACGTCCACGCTGCCCACGTCCTCGCTCGGCATCTCCTCGGCCTTCGCCGGGGCAGGCAGGCCGCCGCCGAAGATGCCGAGTCCAGCCGGAGCCGGTGCCTCGGTCTGCCGGTACCGCATCACGTTCGACTCGTCCGGCAACGCCTCGAGGTCCAGCACCTTGCGGTACTCGTTGGGCGACACAATGCCCTGCATCTCGCCCGCTCGCAGTTCAGCCGCCAGTTGCAACTGATCCTCTTGCGTCGGATCGTCGAAGCAGAACCACATCTCGCCGGGCTCGACGCCGAAGTGCGGCAGCAGCAGTTCCGTCAACTCGGACGCCAGCACCGCCAGCCGCGGGGCGATGGTGTACCGCATGTACTGGGCGTTCGCCACTGTCGCAGAGGCAAGGTTCGCCGAGTTCAGCCGGTAGATCGGCTCGGGCACGCCGGCGGCGTCGTATATCCGCTTCTCGGTCGTGGTCAGGCCCTCGACGTACTGCATCTCGTGCGGCTTGGCCCCGTACTGCTCGAGCGTGGTGTCACGCAGCAGCAGCACGCTTCCGGCCTTGCCGACGCCTCGCATGCTCTGATTTAGGTGCGAGTGGATCTGCTTCATCTGGGCGTCGGTCGTGGTCGGTGCCGCCTTGAACACCATGCCCGGGTTGCCGCCGTTGAGCCAACGCTGGGCCTCGGCCTGCAACGCTGCCGCCTCCATGTCCGTCTCGGCCATGACGCTGAACAGCCACGACATGCCACCCGCCGGATGCGTTGGGCTCCCGTGCTGCCGCAGGTACACCACATCGCTCGACGGGATCCGCATCGGGGCCGAGCGGTTCCGCCCGTAGTAGTAACCCTCGATGAAGCCCGTGTCCGACAGCATCGGCCATGCGAACTGCGACGGCAGGATGTACGCCGATTCAGGCACGCCGCCGGGCCCACGCTCGCCAACGTACAGGTACGCTCGACCGGCCACTTCCTTGAACCAGAAGATCTGGTGCAGCCACATCGGGCCCGTGTATATCGGGTCCGGGTTGTGGATTAGGTCGAGCACGGGATGGTCGAGAACTTCCTCGACCTCGTCGCCCGCTCGACTGGCATACGACGCTGCCTTGCCGATGAGCGACTTGATGCCGCCTCGGTTGGTGGCATGCTTCAGCGTGCGACGGTCAGCCACCTTGCGGCCGGCCTTGGCCATGCCGACGCCGGCGTTGCGGAACAGCCGCAGCGTCTGGCCCGCCAGCACCGTGGCGTTGATCGTCGCCGCCCGATAGGCCGTGCCCGTGATGCCTCGCGTGACCAACTCGTAGTCGCGGCCCGTGTTCTGGTTGTTGCGGCTCGTCGAGGCCTCGCCTGCCACCAGCGACGCGCTGATCCACGCACCCGGAATGGTGCGGTCGTCAGGTTCGATGGCCGTGGTTGCTGCCTTGGGTGATCGCTTCGCCATTGGTTATGCCCATGCTCGGTCGGTGTCGGTTGGTGTCAGTGTACCCGCTTGCGTTACCGTGCTGCCCACCCATGCACCTTGCGACGCCCTCGGGCCATCCAGTAGCATCGCCGCGTATCGCATGGCGTCCATGCCGTCGTCGTTGGCCTTGATCGGCTCTTCCTTCGCCGCCTTGCCGTCCTGACCCGGCGGGTAGCAATAGGCATCAAACTCGGCCAGCGTGGTCGTCGGCTGTTTGCGATGGTACAGGTCGGCGTCCGTCTCGACGGTGCAACCCTCGAGGATGAACAGACGCGGGCGCCCATCGGCCTGTACCTTGAGCCGCTCGTGGACCGCGTCGCGGCCCGTGCGGTGGTCCTTGTTCGCTGGCGTCGTGGCGATGCCGACGGACGCGAGCGTGGCCCGGTCCTCGGCGTCGTGGTCGCTGACAGTGGCTTCGATCGCCTCGCCGCTGCTGAGCGTCAGGATCTGCCGGGCGTGGTCGGCCACCGTCCGGCGACTGTGGTAGACCTCGCGGTACAGGTACATCCGGCCGTCGCCGTCGATCGCCCACCACTGGCATACGAACGGGTGAATGTATCCGAAGTCGATTGAGCGGATGCGACGCCACGACTCCCAGCCCGGAGGCATGGCCTTCAGCACGTGGATCGTCGGATCAAACTCGGGGTAGACCAGACCCTCGGCCGCGGCCCAGCGACCCTCGAGCAAGCGGGCTCGTCGATGGCCGGTCAGCGTCGAGAGCCGCGTGATGTACGCTCGGCCCTTCTCCGTCCAGTCGCCGGCGGCCTCGTCCCAGAGCATGGGGTTGTCGCGGTGCCGCGAGTCGAACACGGTCATCTGCCCGCGGTCGGCCCGGCGTCGAAGCCAGTGCGTAGGTGCCGCCGGGTTGCAATCGGCGATCGCTTGGTGGTACGGGCCCGCGCTGTTGCGGAGTCGGGTCGTCAGCAGTTCCCAGTCGTGCTCGCTCAACTCCGTGGCCTCGAACGCCGCCACGATGTCGTACTCCGTGCTCATGATGCGGTCGGGGTTGTCAAGCCCACCAACCACCATGGCACTGCCGTTCTCGTAGTCGTACCCGGTCCTGGTCCGCCGGCTCTGGTTGTTGAGGTTGCAGCCTGCCCGCACCACCTTGGCCTCGAAGGTCACCAGCACGCTCTCGGTCATCGAGGCGCGGGTCTTCCGGCAGATCAGCGCCCTGGTGCCGGGGTACTTGAGCAGGTACAGGTGGACCTTCTCGAGGATGCCACGAGTCTTGCCGGTTCCGGCCGGCCCGGGCACCAGTACCTCGGTCGCACGCGATCGCCAGAGTTTGTCGATCGCCCCCATGGGCTCGTAGTCGCCCATTCACACCTCGTCGATTGGTGCCCGCTTGCCGTAGAACTGCACGGCCTGCGTCGCCTTGCCCTCGTCGAGTCTGGCGTTCTTGGCCTCTTCCAGTTCCATGGTCATGTTGTCTCCATCCATGGTGCGCAGCACGCTTGCCGCCTTGATGGCGTCGCCGTCATCGGGCGAGTCGGTGGCGATACCGACCAGACGATCGACGATCTTCGGCCGCATGTGCTCGGGGATCGGCCAGCGGTTCCGCAAGGCACGGGCGACCAACTTGGCGTCCTGTGCCGCGTGGTGAGGGTCCGCCAGGAGGCCAGAGTCCGGCATCGGCTCGGTGACGGCCGCGGGCACGTCTGCCCCTGACCCCTGCGTGATTGTGGGCTTCTCCATGCCTATCAGCGTATCAGCGGCCTTGCTTCTCGGCCTTGATCGCCTCTAGCAGGCCTTCGATCCGACCGAGCCTAGAGCCCAACTCGATCAGGGCGCCATCGACCTTGGCCTGCGTCGCCGCCGTGGCGTCCACGGCCTTGTTCGCCAACTCGAGGGCACGGGCCGCCGTAAGCCTCGCGTCCCACATGACCGCCGCCACCGTCAGCAGCGTGGCGCCACCGGCGATCCACTGGCCCGGGGTGCCCTTGCCCGTGATGGGCCTGTTCGCATCGACCGTGATGGACTCGCTCATGGCTTGGCCGCCTTCTTGACGCCGATGGCCTTCTGGATCTTGTCCACGATGGCCTTGGTGCTCTGGGACTGGATGGCGTTTGCGATCGTCTTGAACGAGTCGGCCTCGAACTTGGGCTTGACCGTCTCAACGAGTTTCACGACTTCGGTGGAGGCTTTCCGTTCGCGGATCATGGCCCACGCCGCCCATGCACCGGCTACGCCGAGCGTGCCGAGACCGATGACGACGCGGTACTCGAGAATCCACTGCCCGGCGACGGCTGCCCCGAACACGGCAAGGCCGGTCAGTAGGCCTTGGCCACTTCGCAGCCAGACGGCCGACACCACGGCGAGAGCGAGCCCGGCGACCGCCGAGAGCGTCAGCAGGCGGGACAGGAGTCCGTTGCGGGCGTCCTCGAGGTCTGCGATCCGCTTGCGGGCGTCGGCAAGGTCGGCCTCGGCCTTGGCCAACTGCTCGGCTCCAGCGGCGATGCCGGTGCCGGTGGTCTCGAGCGTGCCAGCCACGGTGTTGAGTTTGGCGACGCCGGTGGCGATGATCTGGGTTTCGGCAGACAGAGCGGGGGCCGCGGCTTCGATCCTGCGGTTTGCGGTGTCGATCGTTGCCGCGGCACCCCGGACTTCCACGGCGGCTGCCTTGGTCGCCTGCGTCGCAGCCGGAAGGCCGCCACCCGACGCAGCCGCTGCCGCCTTGCCCTTGCACCCACAAGCCGACGCCACCGCGAGGGCGATGGCGACGGCGGTCCACAGTGTTGCCCGGTTGGTCATGGCGTCAGTGTACCCGCAGGCGTACGAGGCGGGTAGCGTCGATGCGGGCGATCGTTCCGTCGGGCCACCTGACGACGGCGACCAGCACGGACGGGATAGGAGCCCACGGGACGCACGCGAGGAGGATGCCACTGCGTCGGATGGGGGGACCCTCGAGAAGCCGCCAGACGGCCTCCACGGGGCCGCCGATTGGCATGGCCTTGGCCCTGCGTCTGGCCTCGGCCTCGGCCTTGCGTCGGGCCTTCTCGCGGGCATGGTCATGGGGAAGGACGCGCTCGTACGGCGGCGTCCATGGCGTGTTCTTAGACCCGGCGACGATCCGCGGCATTGGCGATCGCCTCCAGTGCTTCGGCCGCGGATCGGGCGAGGATGTAGACGCCGCCGGCGTCGGTCCAGCGTTGAGCCCATTCGCGTTGGGTGTCGGTCTGCCTGCCGGTGGTCGTCTTGACCTCGATGGCGACCGGTATGCCGTCCACGACGCCGATCAGGTCGGCGGTGCCGGGCTTGGCGCCACGGATGAATCGGTCGCCGACGGCGAAGGATCCGGACTGGACGCGGACGACGAGAGAGCGTGCCCCGTGCATGACGGCCAAGGCCTGCTCGATGCTTCGGGTGATGGCGTTCTCAGCCTTGCCCATCGGTGTCGTCCGGCGTGGTGCATTGGTCCAGCCGAAGTATACAGGCCGCGAGTTCATCGCCGAGCCGCTGCACCTCGGCCTCGAGCCAATGGACGCGAGCGATCAGGGCCAAGGCTTCGTCGTCGCTCACTTGGCCCCCTTCGCCCTCGTCAGGGCAACTTGCCAGACCACTTCGATTCAACGCAGTCGATGTAGAGAACCACGCTGCCCTTGTGAGCACGCACGGCGCCGCACTGGTCAAGGACCGTGTCCTTGGTCGGACCGTTCAAGGCGATCTCGCCAAGGCCCTTCGTCGTGCCCCACACGCGGATCACGCTCGCGTTGCCGATGAACACGTCGTCGCCGCTGATGGCCACCATGCCGACGACCACCCAGCCGCGTTGCAGGACCACGATCTGGAGTTGCTGCTGCGTGATGTGGTCGCTCTCGACGCCGAGAGCCTTGTTGACCGCCGTTTCGATTGCCTTCTGAATCAACATTCCTCACTCACTTTCTGCGGCTGTGCCGCTTAGTAACCAATGCCATAGCCGTTGCCATAGCCGTTGCCGTAGCCGTTGCCGTAGCCGTAGCCGTAGCCAAAGCCATCGCCGTAGCCGTAGCCGTTGCCGTAGCCGTTGCCGTTACCGTAGCCGTTGCCTTCGCCGTCGCCGTAGCCGTAGCCAAAGCCATCGCCGTAGCCGTTGCCGTAGCCGAATCCGTAGCCGTAGCCGTTACCGTAGCCGTTGCCGTAGCCAAAGCCGTCGCCGTAGCCGTTGCCGAAGTTGATCAGACTGTGTGCATCTTCGTCGCTCACTTGGCCTCCTTCACCCGCTCACGGAGCATGGCATCCGCGATGGCATAGGCATCACCGGCAATCTCGGCCGCACCCTCGCACTCGCCGGTCATGGTGTTGCAGTCCAACATCATGAGACGATCTGGCGCTGTCAGGTCGGCATCGGAATCGTGCTGGGCATCTTCCAAGCCTCGCAACGTTTTCCGATACGATCCGACCATGGCTTGCATGGCCTTTGCCGCGAAGTAGTCGCGGAGTGAAAGGTTGTAGGTCACGCTTCCGCCGTTTTTTGGCAGACTGTCAATGTTTGGTACGTTGCTCATTGCTTCTCCTCCAATGCCTTCGCCGCGTCGGTGGCTCGGCGTGCATCTGCCCACTGTTGTCTACAAAACTCCAATGCGATTGGCGATGAATCACCAAGCCTTCGTGCCGCCCTGACCTTCGCCGCGAGAACGTCGCGGTCGCGTTCGAGTTGCTTGATGTATTGCTCGACCTCAAACGCTTGCCATTCGCAATCCACGCTCAAGCACCGCAGATGGTGCATGACTCGCTCGCTGCTGATCGGCACGCCGCACTCCGCCGCCATCTGGTGATAGTCGTCGCTCACTTGTCCTCCTTCGCCCGC
>Ga0214923_10002767_pt1 | contig 22794 bp, 16 predicted proteins | sample LL1510_MetaG_FD_177993 | JGI IMG/M metagenome (GOLD analysis project Ga0214923, IMG submission 177993) | Freshwater microbial communities from Lake Lanier, Atlanta, Georgia, United States - LL-1510 | ecosystem: Environmental > Aquatic > Freshwater > Lake | place: USA: Georgia | collected...
TTCCTCATTGAGCGCTCCAATATTTTTTACCGGGGTTTTGTGTAAAAGATCAATTAACTTGACAACCTTTTCACGTGAAGGCACAATCTTCGGATACACTAAATCGATATCGGCAAAAGTATCCATTCCAAATGCGGTCAAAATACACCTCTTCAATAGGATTTTTGCGCGATCGGGGATCATAGGTGGATTTGGTGCCATGGACATTTTGAAGAAAACGTCGGTAATATTGGATGCTAGACGTTTGTAGGTTTTCACGGGGAGAGGGAAATCGCCATGACTACTACTAGCTTCAATATCAAAACTACAGATTTTGTAGGGGACGCGCGTCTCCTTATCATTCAACGGCTTGAGCTGTTTCATTGTACAAATGTACTCGAACGTACATGTGGTCGTTTTTTCTTCTTGAGGAACCGTTAAGGATTTTGTCGTATTAATAAATATCCATCCAGAGGGACTGATATTATGAATATGGAAAAACCGGAGAAGAGGAGGTACGGTACTTTCATAGAGTTCCAGAGTTTTACCATTGAAAACGAGCGGATTCAGCCGTCGGTATTCACCGTGTAGTGAAGCTTTGCGTTCTGCCTCGGTCAAATAGGAATACCATAGGTTGCGCGTTTTATTCATGGTCACCACATTCTGAAAAGTGATTTTGGCGAATTTGTGTGTTCTACCACCAGTAAAACCATACAATTTATTATGTTCGACTAATTCCGCGGATAATATGGCGGCGGAATATGCATGTCCTACATGTTTTCGCAGATATTGCAAGAGTTGTTTGACATCGGTTTTTGTCCAATCATCGGCTAAAGTTACATAGAAGAACGGTGTGTAATTATTTACCTGGATAGAACACGTTTCGCCCTTTTCATTGACACCGAACATTTGGATGACGAATTTTTGTGATGATGGAAGATGAGATGACGTCGATTTAGGAGTTAAAGTGATTTCAGAATTTACAGAATCTTCATCGCTTGAATTTATGAGGGCATCGGTGTCTGTATTTTTACTGTCGCAAATGTGAAAATCAATTAGACGGAATGATTTTCCACTAACGGAACGTTTCACCGTTTTCTTGATCACGACCTTTTTGTCAGCCATTCTGTAATTAAATGGACGGTAGCGTTTATTTGGGTTTTGATTGATTTGTTTTTGTATAAAAAAATCAATCGTAATCGATTCAATTTTACCAAATCCAAAAAGGTTTGGGGTTGGGGGTGTGAGTTTCCATATTTTTGCGAGTTTTGCCGATTTTTATCATCTTTTCCAAAGATCGATTCTTGGAATTGGTTAAAGTATCACATTCCGATTTATACCATTTCCATAATTCATCGGAGGTACGCGCTCCCTGATAATACTTTAACATTCCCGTCTTGGGACAATACATGAAAATAGTAGGGTATCCACCATCGAGTGCGAGTTTTTGTGGAGAATTAGACATGTATTTTTCATTGAATTTGGCGATCATTCCATCCACCGTTTTACCTTGTTTTTTGTTTTTTTCGGTTTCCCCGATTTCTTCAAAAACAATTTGGACATTTTTTATCGATCGCCCCATTTGATGTTTCATATTGCGCTTCAATTTTTCCCATTCGGGTTTCAATGCTACACAATGACCACACCAATCTGCGAATATTTTACCGGCAACTATGGTGTGTTTTTTCGAGTGATTTTTTCTTGTGTGGCGTTTTTTACCCCCGGTTATTATACTTGTGCTTGGTGCTTGAATATCCATTTATCCACTTCTTTTACAATATCGCGATATTTTGTTTCTAATGAATAGTTATATGGATATGGATCCGAATACGAAACCGTTAAATACTATTTTGATCATTTTTTTAATATTAATATTTTTAGCTGGATTTTATTTCATTTATTGGACGACGGTCGTAGTAACACCCAAACCAGTTATTGTGGAAGTTCCATCCGAACCAATCCAGGTCCCACCCACAGAGCCCTGTCCGAATTTATTGATTCGCAAAGGGAACGAACTTTTACTAACAAATACTAGCGAACCCGAGGTACCTGGAATCAATCCCATCAAATTCAGCAATTTAGATGAATACATCTTTTATATAAAAGTCCAGCGAGAAAAACACGGTAAATACTGCCCCGTTCTTTATCTACAACAAGAGACAAATACTCAAGGTGAAGATGTATATCGCGTTCGCCCCGGTCCATTTGATCTCCAAGGTGGTCTTTCGCCTACTCAAAACCCACAATATTTTACCGCACCTCTAGTCAATTATTTAGGCAAAGCCCAATCTATAGGTGTCGGAGTCGGTCCAGTTCCTTTCAATGCGATTGTCAATTCTAACACTATCCCAATCCCCTTAACACAACCTTATTTACCTATGCCAAACATTGCTCCTCAACCCGCACTCACTGCTACGATTCCTGCAGAACCCGTTGGTCCATTGAATCCAGCGCACCCGCAATTAGTGCCTTATTTAGATGCAAATCACGATAGTCCGCCATACAATGCGGGGTTTTTAGGTTTCGATCCACAGGGTGAATATATTGGTAAATACACTGTCTTGGACGAAATACATCATTTAACACGAACCCAAAACCCTAATGGATTAAGCACCAATGCGATGGATCCTAATTGGGCTGGTGCTAAATATACCACCATTCAGTTGTCTGAGAATAATAGTAAAAAGGGTCCAGGTTCCGTCGATTTTTCACTAAATACGAGCAGTTCGAACCCTTATTCCACATATGATATGAAAAACAATATTTCATTGGCAACTGCAAACTATGGTTCATCACCTACTGGACCCCCACCCTATCCTTTTGGATCACCCGTTACACCTTCTTCATACTCTCCGTCGCCTTCGGTGAAAAGTGATAATGCGTTAGACGCAAATTGGGGTGGTGTCAAACATACAAAGGCCGATGTAAATACAGGTAAATATGAGCAAAACAATGTCAAAATATACGTTGATAATAATGCATAATCATTCATCGATTTGACCTTGATTTTTGCACGCATCCACATACGCATTCTCATTACCCGATAAATATTCATACAATAAAAAATCCTTTATTTTCTGAATAACACTTTTGCTTATCTTGCGCGAATTGATATGAAAATCGTCTAGGCATCCAGGTTCCGCACGAAGCGCCGCAATCAATTGGGATATTGATTTATACTTTTGCATAATGCCGATAGCAGTAACCGAACTAATAGTGGGAATTTGGCACAAAATAATCTGGCCCATATTTTCAGGAGTAAGATTATCCTTTTTCACCTTTTTCACAACGGTGCAATAATCAGCGGGTACTGCAGTTGCACATGCATTTAGCGTCGGTGTTTCACCAGGAGTTTGATTCGAAAAACAAAAGGTCCGACCCTTTTTTAGGTCACGGGAAATCTTCCCTGTCATGGCTAAAATCCAATCCGCGGTTTCTTGGACAGATGCCGTTCGAATGACGCTAAACCCTTTGAAAAGATTCAATGATGTCATTGCCGAATAAACAAGAGTCTTTTCGGTAGGTCGCAATTGGCTCATGATTCCTTCAACAATATAAATAATATTATGCGGTGGATGACCCGACGAATGAATGAGGCGATAAGATTGTTCTTCGTATCTGCCATCTTTGATACTCGACAACAAATCTTGGAGACTCTTGCGTTCCAGTAAAACAATCTCTTTGGAATCGTCCGTTTGGATCGAAATATCGCCTAAAGGAAGAACGATTTTCCCGAATGTGATATCGGGCACGGAAGATCCCCCATTGTTTCCTTGAATTTTTTCCCATAATGAAGATTCGCGTTCGTCCAAGATTATACGCATATTATAATAATAACCGACGACAGCTATTATTATATCATTTTACGAAACCATTTTTTTAAGGTCTATCCGTGTTTTTGTATCCAAATGGATACAAAACACCCTTTGACCTATATCCTTTTCGTGCATAAATACATTTATGCACGAATAGAGATTAATCTACATCCGTGGATAAATACATTTATCCAGAGTTTCTGCTACTTCCAGCTCCAACCATAACCATATTCCAACGATTGTTAAACTCAGGACGGGATCCGACTGGGCGAGATTGTCTGACAGTTGTTCTAAGAGGATAGATAAGAGAATTGGCTTGGTTACGGTTCTGTGTGTTGGTAGTACGAACAGTTTGACTACCAAGAGCGTATCTACCACCGACAGGGGGACCGCAAGTACCGACGGCAATAAATCGTGTCTGACCAACGTTCTTCAAGGAGATCAAACCGGCCTTGGCATCTCCACCACCTTGATTTTGATTTGTATAAGCTCCACGATGAGTAACTATTTTGGGTGCATTTGATAAAACCATTTTGTTTGTAATATATTATATACTAGTAAAATATTTTATTGCGATAAAATTGATAATCAATATATATAAATAGTATTAGTAATAACAGTAAAACAATGTCACATAACAAGTCGAAATCTCTCCCTCTTTCCGAATTATCCCATAAAAATACGAATAATTCGGAAATGCATAAACATTCCGCGCCACTAGAAGATGATATCCGTCTCGAAAAGGGTATCGACGGTCAAGAAACTCTCGTATTTGATCCCTATAATCCCCTAAATAAGTTAATTACGATCGAAGAAATCCAACAAATTTTGAAAACGTACGGGATCGAATCACCGATTCATAACTATGAATTATACAAACGCGCGTTTATACATCAATCGTATGTTCGTCGTCCCGTTGCCGAAAATCTGCAAAACAATGTTATAATTGCGCCTAAACCCGATGATTGTATCGGACTTTTCACTAAATCTAATGAACGCCTAGAATTTATTGGCGACGGTGTTTTGGAATGTATCACTAAATATATTCTCTATCGCCGATTTCCCAAAGAAAATGAGGGATTCATGACGGAGAAAAAGATCGCACTCGTGAAAAACGAATCGATCGGAAAAATTGCACTCGAAATGGGTTTGCAAAAATGGGTGGTATTATCAAAACATGCAGAGCAAAAACAGACGCGGACCAATTTGAAAAAATTGGGGTGTCTCTTTGAGGCTTTTTTGGGAGCCATGTTTTTGGATTTCAATAAAATCTCGGTGAAAGATGAGCATGGATGGTTTGCGAATGTTTTCTTGACTGGTCCGGGGTTTCAAATGGTCCAGATTTTCGTCGAACATGTATTCGAAAAACACGTGGATTGGATCAATTTGATCACGAATGATGATAATTATAAGAATATTTTACAAGTTCGGATCCAGAAGGAATTCAAGATTACACCCGATTATATGGAAATCACAGAATATGATGGTGACGTGGGTTATCATATGGGTGTATATTTGTGTTTAGGACAACCTATACATAGTGCCAACAAATCCGCCGCAATTCCAGTAACCAAATTTTCGGCGTTTGTGGATATACATCAATATATGTCGATTCATGGTAAAATATTGGTTTTACTGGGGGAAGGAACCCATAAAATCAAGAAAAAGGCGGAACAAATTGCATGTGATTCGGCTATTCGGTGTTTGAAGGGGTTTTGAACATGGATCGATATCATATACTTTATCTTTAGTTACCAGTTGTTGCCAATATTTCATCGGCATATTTGAATATTTTATCAAATTCCGCAATAATTATCTTGTCTCTATTTAATTGATGTATGTAAAAATCAGGTATAAGTATTTCGTTACTCTTTATCCATTTTTTCATGATTTCGATTTGCGCTTGTAAAAAGGAAATGTTATAGATTGGATTATATCTATATGGAGGAACAAATTCTTTTCCGGCATTTCCGACATTTGTGTTTTTACTATATACTTCTCTCAAATTGATATATTCGAACACATTTTTTAAATACTCATTATCATCTTTCAATAATTGATATTGCTGATGTTGCTGATATTGTTTTTGTTCAAAATTGTATCCTAAACGGTGTAACATATCTATCAATTGAAAATTTTCACGCAATAGTACCTCGAAATATTCTTTTGTTATATTTGTATCGTGAAAAACATCATTATACCATATCAATAATTTTATTAAAAATATTCTTTCATTTCTGGGGGCTATTTCAGTGGCTATTTCTTTCAACTGTCGTTTTAATTTTTCAAAATAATAATGTAAAGATCGTTTATATTTCAAAAAATCGATGTAATCTTTCAAATCGTAATAGAAATCTTCTCCCAAGGATTTATATTTCTCTATTTCACTAAATGATGATGACGATGTAATTTTATACATTGTTTCCAATCGTGTAAGTATTTTAGAGCGATGATCCGAAAATTCTTCAAATGTCGTAGTAAATATATCGAGTTTTGACAAATGTTCTTTTGATTTTATCGATTCGCTAAGAATTTTATAAGTATCCAATAAAAATTTATCGCTACCTTGGAATAATTCACTGATTAAATTTTCATACGTTAATAAACCAAGCTGATAGAAATAAAAATAATACAATTTATCAAATATAAGTTGCCATAAACTCATGTAACATATATTAAAACATGTGGTTATTTGAAAAGATGTGAAGAAATGAAAGTCCTTTTTAATGAATGATTTTGGATAATATAATTTATTTTTTAATATTTCGGGAATTTTTTCATATCCATAACTTAAATCGATCGCTGACTCCATTCGGTCAAATCGTTCGATTTTAAACGATATTTTAATTATATTAACCACGTCGTTTGACTTTTGGAAAAATATAGGTTTTTCATGAAATGGTGTTGTAAAATATATAATTAAATCCGCAATATCTTGGACAATATCACGATAAGATAGCGAACTCAAATCGATGTCGCCGCTTCGTCGCAATATTAATTTGCGTATTGTTTCTATAATTGTTGCAGAATCGACCCCCTTGAATATGGCAGTTTTTTGGCATTGACGGACAGTTGTTGAAAATGGTGGTATTATTAATATGTCAAAATCATTACTAGAGAAAGCTGCCAAATTTAATTGAAGGGCTTTTCCACCTTTCATAATGATCTGGCAAATGGGTTCATACAATCGTGTTAAAAAACCTATTATTAAAAATAGTGTGCAATATCGTTGCAAATATATTTCTTGGGGAATGTTTCCTCGTTCGGATTCATTAACATCCGTATATATTTCCGATCGTGACCTTTTTCCAGCGGTTTGCTCTTTTATATTTAATTCCTTTAAAACACTTTCATTATATCCGTTTAAATAGGGGAGTATTTCATCGTTTGGACTGAATGCATTTTTTTGAAACCCGTGTAAAAAGGATTTTTTCATATTTCTAGGTAAGGCTCCTATTTTATTTGTTAAAATTTTTTGTTTTTCTTCTTCTTTGGTAATTTGAATTTCTGTAATCGTTTCAAGACTACTACTACGGAATTTTCTAAAATTCGGAAAATGTTTCAAAACGCTATTACACAAAGAATTCTTTTCTGAATTGTCCGATTCACCCAATAACCTTTGCATATTTAACAATATATAATTTTTAAAATTAATAAAATAACAAAAAAGATTAAAAGGGGGTGTTTCTAATAATGGATACATTTTTTTGGACTCATCTGTAGGGTTTGCTCCATGTTCTAATAATAATTTAAATACATTGAATAATGGCATGGTTAATAATGTTTCTATTTGTGTTCGCGGTTGCGGTATTGTTTCTTCCATTCTTTTACAAATTTTACCAAATATATTTAAACCATCGATTGGATCAATTGCAGATAATTTATCTCGATTTACCGTTCTTCCATGATTAAATTCAACTTTTAAAATAGATAATAATTCTTGTATGTTATTATCCAATAAATACTTTTCAGCTAATTTGTACAATGGATAATAACTATTTAATAATAATTCGATATCAGGATTTTGATCTTTCATATGTAATTTAATGATGGATGAGCCATCAATTATAATAGTGGGATCCGCACCATTTTCAAGTAATGTTTTGAATATTTCTAATAATGTATTATAGATATTTGACGGGTTTTCATCATCCGGTTGATAATAAATTATTTTTTGATAAATGAAATATAATGCTGTCATACCACTTTCTGGATCCTGATAATTTATATCACCAACTCTTTTATCTGCAACGTCTTGGTTTAAAAACATTACAAACACCTTGTATTGATGTAAAAATCGGTCATTGTTTGATTTCTTTTTTTCAGGTGCAGGGGGGGTATATTTTTCACCGTAAATTTTGGTTAAATTTTTATTTTGATTTTCTTGCGTAATTTGATCAATACGTTTAAATGATAACAATTGCACGATATATGGTATTTTGTTTCCGGTCCCTCCTAACCATATTTTACTTCTTATTCTTAATGTTCGTTTTTTACCATTTCTTCTCTTTTTTGTAGAAATCATTAAATATTAATTATATAATATAATTATATTATGTTTAGCCAGTAATTTACAATATTCTCTGTTCCGGAATATATTTATCCCTGGATGTAGATTAATCTCTATTCGTGCATAAATTTTATTTTTGATGGGTTACCATAAATGGTAACCCATCAAAACTTGTTGCAAGGATCCAGGTACCTCGTTTTTGTACCTGGGTAATAAAAGATAAAGACAATTTTTATTGTAAATAATATATATAGTTCTAGTAATATTGGTATTTAAAAATGGCATTGCGATTACGTTTAGATGAATTAAAAAGAAAACCCATGCCGAATGCAAAACAGTATTCAGGGACAGAATATATTATAGGTTTGGAATCGTCCGAATCCGAAGATAAAGAGTTGAAAATGGAACCTCCTGTAAAAGGGGACGAATCGGTAGGATTAAGTGGTGAAACTAGAAAAAAACGTGGAAAAATAACCATTGAAGATCGCCGCAAAACATCACAAATAGATCGCGAATTGATTTTACAACGTCTAACACAAAAGGGTGTTTTTACCGTTACACAAACTATTTTGCCAAGTCAGATGCCAGAACCCTCAAAAGAACAACAAAAATTGATAGAATCTGTTTCTGAACCTGAACCTGAACCTGAACCTGAACCTGAACCTGAAGCTGAACCTGAACCTGAAGCTGAACCTGAACCTGAAACTGAACCTGAACCTGAACCTGAACCCGAACCCGAACCCGAAGAGGAAGAAGAACCACCTGTGAAAGAAACCAAAAAGAAGGGTGAAACTACGGATGAAAAGGATGAACCCAAGACGAAGGTTAAATCCGCCCTTCTGCATGAACCTGTAACAAAAAACGTCGATTTAACCAAATCAAAAATTGGCGAAAGTCTCGTATCCAATATGTTACCTAAACCATCCACAAAAGATATTATTTTAAATGCATCCCCTTATTATTTGAATAATCGCAAAATGTTTTTACAGAAATTATCGGGTATATTTGATAAATACAAGCGCGAAATAGCTGCCAATAAAGCGGGTTCATGTGAAGGATCTGTGTCTGATTCAAATGAATCGGACGATACAAATGAAGCCGCTTCAGTCAAACTCATGACACACCAAAAAGTCGTCCGAGATTATCTCAATCTCTATTCACCCTATCGTGGTCTCCTCTTGTACCACGGATTGGGATCGGGTAAAACATGCACTTCGATTGCCATCGCCGAGGGTATGAAATCACAAAAGCATATTTTCGTAATGACTTTGGCATCACTCAAGGCCAATTTTTTCGACCAAATGAAGTTTTGTGGGGATCCCATTTACAGGAAAAACCAGCATTGGGAATTCGTTTCTACTGAAGATGCTCCCCATTATATTCCCATTTTAGTAAAAGCGTTGGCTCTAACACCCGAATCAATCAAACGTCGAAAAGGTGCATGGATGGTAAATGTGAAAAAACCGGCAAATTTCCAAGAATTAGCCGATGTCGATCAAAAAGCCGTCGAACAACAATTGGACGAAATGATTCGCGCCAAATATACCGATATCAATTACAATGGTATGACAAAGATAATCTTGGACAATTTATCAGAAACGGGATCAAAAAACCCGTTCGATCATTCCGTCGTTATTATTGACGAAGCCCATAATTTTGTAAGTCGCGTTGTAAATAAAATAAATGATAAAACATCACTTTCGTATAAATTATATGATTATTTGATGAATGCCGTCGATGCACGAATTGTCCTTCTTTCGGGAACACCCATTATTAATTACCCCAATGAAATAGGAATTATGTTTAACATATTACGTGGATATATAAAAACATGGACATTTCCAGTAACTTTACAATCAGACAAGGGTCAAATCAAGGCTTCTGACCGCCCAAACAAAGAAAATATTATGCGATGGTTTGAAGAAGCCGGATTCAAAACATACGATTATATCGAATTTAGCGGTGATAAATTGACTATTACGCGAAACCCTTTTGGGTTTGTGAATCTGGAATATTCACAGACGCGTAGTAGAGAGAAAAAGGGCCAAAGGGGTGGCAAAACAAAACGACAAAGAAAATCCGATACAAAAAAGCGAACACGTAAAAATCGAAACGCGGAACCTATCGATAACGGACTTGTCAAAGTTCGCCATTTAAAAATTCCCGATTTAGATGAAAAGGATCCTACGTCAGAAATTTACCAAGAACATACGCACCCAAATCAATCAGGTATGAATGAAAAACAATGGGGTGGAAGTATATTCGAGGATTATGACGGTATCGAATTGGATGAAACCGGAAATATGTCTGACAGGGATTTCGTAGATACCATTGTAAAAATCTTGGACAGACACAATCTCAAAGTATCCAAGTCCAAGATAACCATGGTCCCCAATAAGGCCCTCCCCGATAATTCCAAGACATTCTTGGACATTTTCGTTGAAATGGGAATAAAAGAGATTAAAAATGTGGAAACATTTAAGAAGCGTATCGTAGGTTTAACATCTTATTTCCGAAGTGCGGATACGGCTCTTATGCCTTCATTCGTACCATCCGATCATAATGATAATTACCATTTAGTCAAAGTTGATATGAGCGAATACCAATTTTTACAATATGAAAAAATCCGTAAAGAGGAGAAGGAGAAGGAGAAAAAATCTAGACAACGCAATGCGAAAGGTGGTGCGGGCGGAGATGCTGAAGATATATTTAAGACCGCATCCTCTTATCGCATTGCGTCGAGATTGTGTTGCAATTTTGTATTCCCCGACCCTCCAGGGCGTCCAAGAAAACAGAATGGTGAATATGGCGGAGAAGAAGATATAGATCTTGGTGTCGAAGGTGAGGGTGAAGAAGAACAAGATAAAGGCGATAGCGATGATGAGGATGAAGAAAAAGGTAAAGTCGAAGAGCCAGAATCTGATTCGGAATCGGAAAAAGAAACAATGGAAGGAGGTGCAAGGCCCAAGAAAACGGAAGAAGAAAAGGCAGAAACAAAACGTTTGAGAGATGAAAAGAAGGCGGAAGAAAAGGCCGAAGCTAAGAGAGCAAAAGATTTTGAAAAAGCGGAAGCCAAGAAAGCAAAAGAATTAGAAAAAGCGGAAGCCAAGAAAGCAAAAGAATTAGAAAAAGCCGAAGCCAAGCGTGCAAAAGAATTAGAAAAAGCCGAAGCCAATAGAACCAAACTTTTGAAAAAGCTTCCTCTTCCTCTTAAAACGGATAAGGAGATCGTTGAATCGGATACTGACGAAGAAAAGGAGGAAAAAATCGACGATGGCCTAACCTATGAAAAACGTATTCAAAACGCCCTCATAAATCTTAAATCACGAGAACAAGAGATTTTTTCGCCAGAAGGTCTCAAAATCTATAGTCCCAAATTCTTGAAAATCTTGGAAAATATACAAAATCGCGACCATGAAGGACTACATCTCATCTATAGTGTTTTCCGATCATTAGAAGGTATCGCCTTATTAAAGATGGTTTTGGAAGCCAATGGTTTTGCACATTTCAAAATAAAACGAGATTCGGCGGGTGCTGGCGGAGGTGGTACCTGGATCTTGGACATTAAACCCGAGGATTTGGCAAAACCGAAATTCACCCTTTATACCGGCACAGAAACAGACGAAGAGAAAAAAATTATTCTCAATTGTTACAACGGTCGTTGGAATGAAGTCCCTGATACCATAACATCTCAATTCGCAAAATTGGGATCCGATATTCAAAATAATATTCACGGCGATTTGATCAAAGTTTTAATGATTACAGCATCGGGTGCGGAGGGAATTAATTTGAAAAACACTCGATTCGTTCATATTGTCGAACCGTTTTGGCATATGGTTCGTATTGATCAAGTCATTGGACGTGCCAGACGTATTTGTAGTCACCAAGATTTACTCGAAAAAATGCGCAATGTCCAAGTATTTATTTATATGGCCACTCTTACCGAAAAACAGCGCCATGACGAAAAACACAAAATAACTGATATAAGTAAATTATACAAGAAATCGTCGCCCGCTACTAAAAGTAAAAAACCCAAGGATGGTAAGGATGGTAAAGACGAAGTTCCAGTAAAATCCCGCCTTTTACAATATACAGAAACGTTGGATGAAAAACCCGCCATTATAACAATGGATGAAATGCTTTTCGAGAATGCCCTCATCAAGGACCAAGTAAATTCACAGATTTTGAAAGCGGTCAAAGAAACCGCTGTCGATTGTCGCCTTTATGCCAAGAATAATCGCGATCAACATTTATTGTGTTATGGCGGTGAAAAAGTAACAACCAATGCTTTTTTATCTTATCCCACATTGGAACAAGATTTCGCAGAAAAAGATGTAGGTGAAGTCAAACAAGAAAAGACGCGTTTTGTAAAAATCATAGAGAACGACAAAGAATATGCATTGAACCGGGATACAAAGGATGTTTATGAATATGAAAATTATCTCGAAAATTTGGAAGACCGAAATGTAGAATTGGTTCGCGTAGGATATGTAGAAAAGGGACGTAAGGGGGTTGAATATATTGAATTTCTATAGAAAACAACCTTTGATCTCTATTCATATATAATATATTAACAAAAGGATATTAAATTAACAATGAATATTTATGTATGATTTCATGGACACTAGTAAATGTATATTGGATGAAAAGTCAAATATCACATTTGTAACGGCGTATATCGATTTCGATGGAGAAAATCATCCATTTGCAAATCGAACACATGATTGGAGATTTAATAAATTCCGCGATATTGCATCAACTGGCATACAATTATGTGTATATGTTTCACCCAATTGTGAAGAATTCATGCGTAGTATTACAGTTGAATATCCAAATATCAAAATAATGAAGACAATCGCATTTGAAGATTTATGGAGTACGCAAATAATCAATAATATAGAAACCACACTACCTAATGTAAGAAATTTAGAAAAAGACACCGCCAAATATATTACAACAATAAATAATAAAGTATGGTTTGTTAATGATGCCATCGAATCAAATCCATGGAATTCAACACATTTTACATGGATAGATTTTTCTATATCACATATGTTTAAAAATACAAAAGCATGTCAAATATATTTAAAAGAATTAACCATGCGACATTTAAATGATCGTTTTTTACTCATTCCTGGATGTTGGTCAAAACTTGATACGAATCATATTGATTATATTCTCGATAATATCCATTGGAGATTTTGTGCTAGTTTTTTTATTGGCGATAAAGAATCTATCAAGGAATTTCATTCTTTGTATGAAAATCATTTTCGTAGCTTTTTGGAAAATTATAAAAAATTAATATGGGAGGCCAATTTTTGGGCTTGGTTAGAAGCTACACAAAATTTGAAACTTAAGTGGTGTTCCGCTGATCACAATGATACTGTAATACATCTACATCCTGATTTATTTTCATTGCGTTTATTCGATAATGAACATATAGAAACGATCAAATGTGCATATCCACAAATTGAATATTTTCAACCATCTTCAGCATCTTATATGTATCACCTTGGTCGTCATTGGTTAAACACACGTTACGTTAGTTATTGGCTTACTCCATGGTGTGGTTATGTATATCCCGACGGGACAGGAGTTATTCGAAATATTAATATGTTGTCGGAATTAGACGCGACTAATGAAAATCTGTTACCAATTGATTATAAACAAATGGATGAATCGATGACCGGATTAATTGATTATGGACATACAATATCCAAAGGATTGGAAGATATACGTATATATTCGGTTGGTGAAGAAGCACATTTTATAGCCACAACTGTAAATTATTCTCCTTCTGGGAAAAACCGTATGGTTGTAGGTAAATATCATGTCGAATCCGCAACTTTTTCAGATTGTAGTGTTATTGAATCACCAAATCCGTCTAGTTGGTGTGAAAAAAATTGGATTCCGATTATCAACTACGAAGGGGAAGAATTATTTATTTATAATTGGTCGCCCATGGAGATCGGTAAAATCAATCACGAAACCAAATCTCTCGAAATTATTATGCGACATTCTACCTCGAATATACCATTATTTCATCGTTTGCGTGGATCGACGACATTTACACCGATAAATGACGGATTGATAGGTTTGGTTCATTTTAGCGAAGAAGGTAGTCCAAGACATTATTATAATATGTTGGTTTTACTGGATAAAACGACGTTTGAACCTTTGCGATATTCTGATGTTTTTCATTTTGAAACATTGGGTATAGAATTTTGTATTGGAATGGCTATTGAAAATAGTACAGAAAAATATATATTTTGGATTTCACGGTTTGATCGCGATCCATTATGTGTGAAAATTCCTGTTTCCGAAATTCCATTGATTTTTTCAGTGATGTAAAAAATGTAAAAGAGAACCATGTACTTATTTTTCTATTTTTCCATATATATATCCCTAGCCCTAGTAAAATGTTTCTGAATTATAAATGTCATATTCATTGACGTCTAATGGATATGGACAATCCGAAAAATCGCGATTTTCGAAATAATCGCTTATTAGGCTATAACGCTCATAGTCGCGTAATATATTATCATCGGATACATCGATGATTGGATATGCCTTATATCCAAATGTATCCACATTTTTCAAATCCGCGTGCAAATCCAGATCAATGTCTAGAAATACTTCTATCGACATAATGAACTCACGGTATGCTTCGTAACTATATTTTGACGACATGTTGTTAGTGGTTGGTTGTTATTTTGATGCCATAAAATAATTTTAAAAATTGGCTTTTCAATTTTATTCGATTTAAGGTCTATCCGTGTTTTTGTATCTAAATGGATACAAAACACCATTTGACCTATATCCTTTTCATGCATAAATACATTTATGCAGGAATAGAGATTAAGGAAAATAAAAGGAGCCAGAATAATATAAAACAACCCGACTGCATATATTTTAGGTATGTAATTCGATTGCAATCGCAATATAAATATTTGCGATTTGAAAAATATTATTATATATAAATGACTGTAACTACTATAACTGAATCCGCGCAAAATGAAATTATTAAAAAAAGCAATTGTTTAGCAATTTTCGACAGTTTTGATACTACATCTACAACATTAGATTGTTCCGTTAAAGGAATTGACAGCGTAGGATTAAAATCTCCTTATCTTCATAAAAATTTAACAACATTAATTGTTTCGTCCAATGTTAAAAATATTCAATACGGGGGATTCAGTGGTTGTCCGGTATTAACGGATGTTCAATTCGTTCAACCGTGTAATTTAGAAACTATAGGCGAATTAGCATTCAGTGGCTGTCAGGGATTAAAAAAATTTGAAATGCCAGATTCTGTTACCCTTATTGGTAACAATGCATTCAGTAATAATCATAATTTAACAGAGGTGACAATCAGCAACAATGTTACCAATATTGAGAGAGAGACGTTCTGGAATTGTCGGGCATTAAGATCGATTATAATACCAGATAGTGTTACCAATATGGGGTCATTTAATAATTGTTATGCTTTAACGCAGGTCAAGATCGGTAGTAATGTTGCCTATCTTAGCGAAGCATTTAGTTATTGTTCATCCTTAACATCTGTGATAATTCCCAGTAGTGTTAAATCGATTGATGGTCGTTCATTTCTCGGATGTACCTCATTAACATCTGTGACAATTCCCAATAGCGTTACATTGATGGAAGGTGGTGCATTTAACAGTTGTACCTCATTAAGATCTGTGATAATTCCCAATAGCGTTACATCGATTGAAGGTGGTACATTTTATGGTTGTACCTCATTAACATCTGTGACAATTCCCAATAGCGTTAGATCGATTGGAGGTAATGCATTTTATGGTTGTACATCATTAATATCTGTTACCATTCCCTCTGATTTTAGTGGAACTTTAACTAACTATTTTTATATTGGTGTCGGTGGTTCAATTCAATATACATTCACGTAATGTCTATTTTAGGAAAAAGTAAAAATGACTCAGAATAATATAGACCTTAAGGTCTATCCGTGTTTTTGTATCCGCAACGAAGGATATGGATACAAAAATGTGGATTGCCTATATCCAAACAGACTCGTGCATAAATACATTTATGCACGAATAGAGATTAACTGTCTCTAATTTGATTATTGCAATATCAATGGGACAAAACCAAATAAAGCTATTATTTCATAAAATAATAACTTTTTGACAAATTTAGAGAATGTCAAATATGGAAAACGAAAATGTAAAATTTATACACGATACAGATACAGATACAAATCAAAAAAATATAGGCGAGCGAGTGGAAAATTTCGTTTCACAATGTAAAAAATATCCCAGATCAACAAGATATTTGGCCAAAATGTTAAAGTTATTATTAACCGATATTTCGAATGATACTGCGAATTTATCTATATTATATTCACTCATTGGCGAAACTCGCGATATTCATTACGGACAAGGAGAATATAATTTGGCTTATATGATGATATGGGAATGGTATCAGTTTTACCCAAAAATGGCGGAAATGGCATTATGGTATTTTGTTCATACTATTGGAATTGAAAAGGAGGTTCCATATGGATCTTGGAAAGATGTCAAGTATTTATGTAATTATGTAAAAGATCAATTGAATACACAAGAAGCTCTCGAACACCCCCTTGTAAAATTCTGCATTTATATGACAAATCAGCAATTGAATATAGACGATTTCATCCTCCACCACCATCTTGCAATTGAACCCATATCTTTAGTTGCAAAATGGATTCCTAGAGAAGGAACTGCGGATACCAAGTTTGGCTGGTTGTATGAATCATTGGCCACGGATTTCTTTTCACATTATTTTGACAAAGTTTCCACAAAATCACAATATCATAAAGCCCTCAATAAATGCAAAATGGATTATCGCAAAATGATTTCGATCCTAAATCGCCATTTGGATACAATCCAGATCAAACAATGTGGCGGAAATTGGTCGAAAATTGATCATCGAAAGACGACGCCAATGACTATGCAAATTCAACGCAATGCCCTTTTGAATATTGAAAGCAAAAACAAGAGAGAATTTGAAAATAAACAGAGATCCGATGATCCAGATCGTATTGAATGTGCCCGGCGATTTCGTGAATACCTTAGAACCATAAAATCGCAATATAAAGATGATTTACAACCGATTGATCGAAAAGATTGTTCCAGATATAGAGTTTTATCCGATTTTTGTAAAACATATTTGTCTCAGGTTCCGGAACCCCTCGCGGACATAAATACATTTATGCCAGAAAAGACATTAACCAATCATTTTGTGGATGAATCAACATTACAAACGAAAATTTTCATAGAAAATATGACAATGGAAATGACCGCTCTTTTTTTCATCGTCGGACCATTTTGTACAATGTTTCTTTTTGCACATTTGTTGCGTGAGTTATTCGCGATTTTTTCATAACTTGCATAATATTATTATCCAAAAACAAAATATAAAAACAAAATGCGTTTGTTTTTATACAAATGAACGAAGCCAATAATGTTTTGACCATAAAAACGGTCCAAATTCAACCCATTCGTAATTTAATCACGGCAATAAAAGATATTTTGACAGACGCTACGATAACTTATACAAAAAATGGTCTAAAAATCGTGAATTTCGATAAAACGCATACTATCTTGGTCAATGTAATTTTGCACGCCCATAAATTCGAAAAATATGTTTGTAATCCTGACAAAATCATCGTTTGTGCCAATACTCTCCATTTATTCAAAGTCATTTCTACCATGTCGAACGATGATACACTTTCCATGTACATTGACAACGAAGATTATCATGATGGTATTGTTTCACATTTGGGCCTACAATACGATAATGGAGATATCAAACAATGTTATTCACAAAAATTGCGATTGATCGAACCTGATACCGAAGAGTTGGTAGTTCCCGATGTAGAATATGATACGGTCATTAATTTACCCACGGCGGATTTCCAGAAAATTATCCGTGATCTCAATGGTATTTCGGATCGTATCGAGATCAAATCTGTGGGGAATGATCTTATTTTTTCATGTGAAGGAAATTTCGCCAATTCACGTATTTTCCGATCCGAATCGGATGGATATATGGAATTTATCCAAAAACCTGGCGCGGAGGTCGTCATTCAAGGCGAATTTTCACTGAAAAGTCTGGCGCATTTTATTAAATGTACGCCCCTTTGCACACATTTGGAGATGTATTTAGGAAACGATTTGCCACTTATCGTGAAATATGACGTTGCGTCTTTGGGTGAGATTCGCCTATGTTTAGCACCACTACCTCCATCATAAAATGTATATGTCCAAGAAAATGATATAATAATGGTTGTCTATATGATACCATTATTATGTCGGAAAAATGTGCGATATATTGTTTATCCTATAAAAATGAAAAACGCCGGAAAAATATGCAAAACCGATTTGATCAGGTAGGTCTCAATGTCCAATTCTATCATGGTGTAGATACGGAAACTGACCCAAGAATTAAACCGGATGATTACACAAAATGTATTTCATGCATGTATGGACATCTTGATATGATAAATATGTTTTTATCGGATTCTGATAAACCATACGGTATTTTTTGCGAGGATGATATTTATCTACATAAAGATTTTCATAAACGTCTGGACGAAATTACCTCCGAATTTACGAATCTAAATCTGGATGTTTTACTTCTTGGTCATCTGATCACGTATTCGCCTGATCCAAATTACTGTTTATCGATTACACAAAACCACCGCTTTTACAATTACGGCGAGGATACTTGGGGGACACAAATGTATATGATTTCGCGATCTTATGCAAAACAATTATTAGGGAGATATTACGGTGAGGTGAGACCCAGTGACCCCCCATTTTCAGCTGACTGGACAATTACAAAGGATGGGAGTCGCGCCTTTCTGTTTCCAATGCTCGCAGTTGAAGATGGTGAAACACAGATCGAGCATTATGGGCAACATCAATTTCACCAAGCGGTATTTAGAAATAATTATAACGCTATCGAATACATATAATCTTTATGAAACAAAAGGCATAAATAAATTTTCATTATGTACTATATCAAAACGCAATGAAAATTTATACGATTCTAACAGGCTTTCTAGGATTTTTGGTAAAATCGTCATACACATTTCAACCATCGAATGAAATAAATGTCAATCGACTTATGGCAAACAACCGTTTTTTTCGCGAAATTCCATTGAACGAATTGGTTGCGAATATAAAAGATAAACATGTTTCTGAGATGATTTTTTCCGATAAATTGGATACGATTGTAAGCGAATTTGACGATAATACAGAAACCGATGCCACAATGGAATCTTTCACTACAACCAAAATCAATCCCTTTATATCAAATACTTTGGTCGATCTATCTCTCAAAAACGATGTAAAAACTATCTTTTTACAACCCCCTCCCCCCACAATTTTTGAGAATATTGTCCAAGAATTATCAATCCTTTCTTGGGGATTTATTTTTGTAGCGATTCTCACAAATGTCGCTGCGCGTTTTTTTGGCGGTGGATCTTTAGGGACCGGATCCAGACCTGCTGGGTTAAATCCATTTGGTATGATGAATCCCAAAATGGGTAAAAACGGTGAAGCAAAAATGGCAGTTACAAAAGCCAATATTACATTGAATAGTTTTGCCGGAAGTCCCGAGATTTTCTTGGAATGTACCGAAGTGGTTTCGTATCTGAAGAATGCGACGGCCTACAAAAATGCGGGCGCCGAAATTCCGCGAGGCATTTTGTTAGAGGGTCCTCCTGGAACTGGCAAAACACTCTTGGCAAAAGCCATTGCGAGCGAAGCCGATGCCAATTTTATCGCCGTTGCAGCCAGTGAATTTGTCGAATTATTTGTAGGTCTGGGAGCGGCAAAAGTACGTCAATTATTCGCCGATGCACGCAAAAACCGGCCATGTATTGTATTCATTGACGAAATCGACGCCGTCGGAAAACAGCGCGGAAATTCCAATGGAATCGCATCCAACGATGAACGCGAACAGACCCTCAACCAAATCTTGGCCGAAATGGATGGTTTTGCCGATAACGCAGGGATTTTGATCATTGCGGCGACGAATCGGAAAGATATCTTGGACAAGGCCCTTTTGCGACCTGGTCGTTTCGATCGCCAGATCATGGTTCCTCTTCCTGACGTAAATGCTAGAAAGGATATTCTCAAGGTTCATGCACAAAATAAACAATTGGACCCCTTCGTTTCACTACCCATGATTGCCGAATTGACATCGGGATTTTCTGGAGCTCAACTCAAAAATCTATTGAATGAAGCGGCCATTTTGACTGCGAGACAAAATGAAACCGTAATTCGTGAATCGTCCATCTTGGAGGCTTTGGATAAAATAACCGTAGGAATTATACGAAAGGTGGATACACGATCTGTCGAAACTTTACGACGTGTGGCCATCCATGAAATTGGACACGCCTTTTTGGCGAACTATTTCCAAGATTATTTCGAAGTAAAACGTGTCAGTATCCAGAGTACCTACAACGGAGCTGGTGGTTTTACCATTTATCAAGAACGACCCGAAATAGTAGAGGGGGGACTTTATACCCGAGATCTATTAAAAAAACGTTTGGTAATTGCATTGGGTGGTAAAGCCGCGGAAGAAATTTTTTATGGTAAGGACCACGTATCTGTGGGCGCGATCCAAGATTTACAATATACCAATTCATTGGCGCAAAAAATGGTGGCGAATTATGGAATGGCGCAAAAAGAAATGGAAGTGTTTTACCGAGATTTGGAAAAAACGCCATTCAGTCCCGGATACCAAGATTTATCCGATATTTCCAAAACGGCAATCGACTCCGAAATATTGATACTTGTCACCGAAGCCTACGAAACCGCAAAAGAAATATTAGAAGAAAATCGTGAAAAAATGGATCGCATTATATATGTTTTACAGGAATCGAAAAACATTGACGGTAAAACGTTTCGCGAATTAATTTGAAAATATGATTGAATGCATAATTTCAAATAAGTTATTGTCGTTCTGCTATATACATATCGATACCAATTCTCACCGTTTTATATTCTAGAGAATGAAAAAAATCAAATAATTCCTCTCTTAGTTTTATTGCCGGATAATTATTTTGTTCCTGTTTTTCATCCCACGATTCAAATAAAATTTTAGGATAATTATTTTCAGTAATCGTATTTATGCCTCCTTGTAAAACCTGTTTTTCATGTCCTTCCACATCAATTTTTATAAAATTCACATTTTTTATTTCAAACGAATCTAATGTTTTTGTGGGAACTTCTATATATGGTGTATTATGAATAACATCGAATTCGAACTTTGAAATACCATTACTTCCACCGTCTCTTGGGTCTCTGATATAATAATTTGTAAAACCATTTTCATTACTTAAAGCACAATTATATTTTGTAATTTTGTAATCATAGGAATTTAGTGCGATGTTTGCACACAGATAATTAAACGATTTGGGGGAACATTCGAATGAATAAACGTGTTTTGCGCGTTTAGCAAATTTAACAGAATACCAACCAATATGTGCCCCAATATCCAATACATTATGTTCAGATTTTATAAAATTATCACAACACCAATCAATATACCCCGTTTCATAGAAACCGGTATTAAAATAATCTTTAGCCACACGTGCTTCAGGTATGAACATTAGTTCATCGGTTGTTTGTATTTTTTGGTATATTGGATTTTCCGAATGGAACGATTTTTCCTTTATAATAAACATTTTTTTAGAATAGAATTAGTTACAACTTTATACCCTTTTTTTGTTTTTCATTGTATAAAATATCCTTTGTCATAAGGTCTATCCGTTTTTTTGTATCCGCAAACTAAATATGTGTATGGATACAAAAACACCCACCCTCTTTGAGAGACCTATATATATCCTTTTCGTGCATAAATATATTTATATACGAATAGAGAATAAAGTGCGATCAAAATAAAAAATAATGGCGAATTTCGCATATTGTCATATTATCGAGGGTGTTATTTACACATACATTGCCAACAAACTCTGATTCAACGTTTCCTCATTTTTTATCAGCGCCTCCACCGCTTTTTTAGTGACCGTAAAAGGGAATTTTACCTCCAATTCCATATCCGTTTTGAATAAATTTTGATCAGGTTTCATCAATCGGAACAAATTCAACTTCGTATAGATAATTTCCAAACATCTCTTCAAATTACGAACGCCCTCCTCCTTCTTGGAATACCCCTCGGTAGTAATGATGAATTCCAGTGTCTCATCTGGAATAATGACTTCCTCCTCCTTAAAAGCGACTTGCTCGCGAATCTTGGGCAAAAGGAAATTCTTCGCAATGGTGAGTTTTTCCTTGGTATCATAACCCTTTGTCTGAATACGATACATACGATCACGCAAAATCGGATTCACCTTACTCTCATCATTATAACTGAAAATAAACAGGCACTTACTTAGATCGAAATCCACTTCGGAGAAATACTTGTCGTGGAATTGATTGTTTTGCGTGGTGTCAGTAA
>Ga0214923_10002768_pt1 | contig 22788 bp, 24 predicted proteins | sample LL1510_MetaG_FD_177993 | JGI IMG/M metagenome (GOLD analysis project Ga0214923, IMG submission 177993) | Freshwater microbial communities from Lake Lanier, Atlanta, Georgia, United States - LL-1510 | ecosystem: Environmental > Aquatic > Freshwater > Lake | place: USA: Georgia | collected...
CTTTGATTAAAAGATTATTATTTTTTAATTACTTTGATTAAAAGATTATTATTTTTTAATTACTTTGATTAAAAGATTATTATTTTTTAATTACTTTGATTAAAAGATTATTATTTTTTAATTACTTAATATTAAATTTTCTAAATGTTCGGATAAATCATAATTATTTAATTCATCATTTAATATCCAATTATTTATTTTTTTAAAATATTCAACATCGTCTGCATAAAAAATATTAATATTATTTTTTTTACATATATTTGTATAATAATCATAATATTTGTCATTTAATTTTTTTTTAAAAAATTCCGATAAACAATAACTATATTCAATTTTAAATTTATTTCCCAAGTGAAATTGATATTCTTCTTTAATTATTATACCATTAAAAATTTTATCAAATACAGAACCTTCACAATTTTGATTTTTTTTTTCTAAAATTTTAATAATTTTATATTCTTTATCTTTTTCTTCAATTAAAAATGCTTCATCTGGTGCTCTCCTTATAACTTTATTATATATTTTTAACATATATTTTTTAAAGCCATTTTGTTCTAAAAATATAATTTTTTTATTATTTTCTTCTTTTATGTAATAATAATTTTTTTTTCCAGTTTCAAATATTTTTTTTTCAAAATTTAATTTAATTAATTCAGGTATAATACTTGTTTTTTCTTCAAACGATTTACCACTTACATTTGTATTTGCTCCACCAGCACCAGTTCCTTTATTTATTATTTTTAAAGTTGTATTCATATTTATTTAATATATAATTAATAATTATATAACATTTATAACAATTTTTTTAAAAAAAATTGTTATTAAAAGATTTAATATATATATATATAATAATTATCAATTATGGTTGAAATAAAACCTTTAATTAAATGGGTAGGAGGAAAAACACAAATTTTAGATAGTGTTTTTGATTTATTTCCAAAAAATATATCAAATTATTACGAACTTTTTATAGGCGGTGGTTCTATTTTATTTGAATTATTAAATAGATTAGAAAAAAATACTATTACCGTTAAACATATTTATATTGGTGATTATAATGAAAATCTAATAGATTTATATAATGAAATCAAATCAAATTTAGATGAACTAATTAAATATTTATATAAATTTAAAAATTCATATGATTCTGCACCAATTAATAAAAAAGAAACTGGTATAAGAACAAATATTAAACCTTTACCAACTATAAAACAAAATATAGAAAAAAGTAAAGAACATGTATATTATTTTTATAGAAACATGTATAATAAATTAAAAGAAACAAAAACAAAAAAAAATAAAATATCTGCATTATTTATTTTTTTAAATAAAACAAGTTTTAGAGGTGTTTATAGAGAAAATTCTTCGGGTAAATTTAATGTTCCATTTGGAAATTATAATTTATTAGAAATATATGATATTGAAAATCTTAAAAAATGTAATAAATTATTTAATAAATATAATATTCAATTTAATCATATAAATTTTTATGATTGGAAAGAAAAAATAATTTATGATAAAGAATCATTTATATATATGGATCCTCCATATTATCCAGAAAATGAGACATCTTTTACAAGTTATACAGCACATAATTTCAATTTAGAACAACATAAAAATCTAATTGAATTATGTAAACATATTAATACTAAAAAAAGTAAATTTTTATTATCAAATTCTGATACTAATTTTATAAAAGATAATTTGAAAGAATTTAATATTAAAATTATTAATTTGAAAAGACAAATTAATAGCAAAAATCCAGGTGCTACTACTAACGAAGTTTTAATATATAATTAATTTGATATACTATTAGGAATCCATGCTTTAAATTTAGTATGATATACACAATTAAATTTAACAGGTTTATCTTTTATTGTTTCATCGCATAAATGTGATATTTTAACATTAGGTATATGAGCTATACCTATTTTTTCACTATCTTCTTTTTCACTTAAATTATAAACATCAGGAATATTAGTTTTACTTAACCAAAAATTTCTTGTTTTAGAACTCTTTTCATAAGAATATACACGTTCTTTAATAAAATCAACAAAATTATAAATCATATCATATGTTTTACTTTCTTCATTTTGAACTTGACTTGTTTCAATATCAACTTTATTAACTTTATTTACCATAAAAATAATAGAAATACCTGAGTATTTAGGATAAAATACTAATCCTTGTATAGGAATATTACAGCTTGGTATAACATTTTTAATTAAATTTTCTAAACCATCATACTCACATAATTTATTTAATTTAATAGAAAAATTATCACAAACAGTTGGATCGGAAAAATGAATTTTTAAAATATTATCTAAATGTCCCATTTTTTGGGACATTTCCATGTCAAGTATTTTTTTACCCATTAAATAAAAACAATCTTGTATTAAGAAAATAAACTTATTTGATGATTCAATTAATTTACCATCAAATATAGTTCCATCAAATATAGAATCAGAAACTTTCATATGAACTTTTACCATAAATACATTTTTTATTTCAATCTGTTCTATATGGTATGATAGTTTACGTCTATCAATCGCAACACAGTATTTCTTTTTTTCTCCGTTTATTTCTAAATTCATAAATATCAAAAAATAATTAAACCCTTTAAAATTAGGAGATACATAATGTTTATTATTATTTAAGAATTCTAATCCGGTAATATTATTTAACATTTTAAATCTATGTTTATTTAAATTCAATTTTGAATAAACATAGTCAATAATTTTTTGTTTTGTAGGTAAATCAAGAATCATATAACTCTCATTCGAACCAAAAGATATTTTTTTACTCATTATTAAATAATAAATTTACTCTTTAAAATGATGCATTGTTTGAACAAAGTTTATCATCAAAAGGATAAATATTTAGATTTCCAATATATTTATCATCTTTTCCAAATACACCACCATTTTCAGGTTTTTCATTATCATAAACAAATTCATCTGGTTTAAACATTGATAAATTAGAAGCTCCTTGAATTAGAAAATCACCTGTTTTATAGTCTTTAGTTGGAGTTAATTTTTTAAAATCAGTAATTGAATCATCAAATACTTGGGCTATAGTTTTATTTACAGAATCTACTGTTCTATCAATATGAATTGGTTTAGCATACATATCATTATTATAAATAGCTCGTTGATCGGAAAAATTAGTATTTGTATATTGTGGATTAACAATTGCACCTGATTTTAATTCTTTTTGATATCTTTTTTCTATTGGTTCAAGAGGTTCTTCTGAAGATACAGTATCATAATCAAAATAAACAGTTGGATTTTCTTTAACTACTTGTTTTTCAGAAAAATATTCAATATCATTTATAAATTTTTTTTCTGAAGATTTTTGTAAATTATTAGATAATTGAACAAGTAAAAAAATTATTACAACATAAATAATTAAATTAAAAATATTTTTCATCTATATAATTTATATAGATAAAAATATGTTATTATTAAATAAATATTAAAAAATTGAATTATTTAATTTTTTCAATTAAAAGTACCTTTTAACTTTTGTATAAAATTTAATATAAAGTCAAATTGTCCTGATTTATCAGTTTTTAACATTTTTACTACCTCAGTTTCTGATTTTTCACTGCTTTTTAATGTATCTTTACTCGTTCCTGTTTGTTCTTCAATAGAGTACATACCTTTACCTGTTTCTTTACCATATATTTTATAAAACTCAGTATCACCTATTTTTTTTAAAAACATAAAAGATAAACCTTGAGCAGTACCATCAATAATTCTTTCTTGTATTAGATGTTTAATACCTTTTTTTTTAAAACTATGATTTAGTTCATGACGATATGTAACTGTACTTTCTTTATTAGCACTCATATATTATATTATAATAATTTAATTATTTATCTAATTATTAATTCAATTTTATTTGGTTATATTATAAAAAATTGAATTATTTTTGTATAATATGTTATATCTAAATCAATAAACGACACTATGAGCTATGCTGATGCAGCCAAGAAAGGAATCATGTCACCCAAGTCTCCAATTGTTCCTAGTTGGAAAGTTACTATGAGGAAAGCCAACGTAGCATGTAATGAACTATTAAATTGGAGTAAAAATGAAGAGTTCTTTGACATCGTATATGATGGAGAGCAAAAAATAGGTTCTATGGAATGGTTGTATAAAGATAAAAACCATAGAAAGCCCGTTCCAGGTGAAGTAGCCCTTGTTAATGCTATCAATGAGCTTCAAGAAGAAATTTCCAAAGCAAATAAGCATGGTGGGCGAGCACATGTCGTGAAGGAACTACACCAATGTATCAAGATAGTAGAAGAAACACAGAAACAATTTTTAAGAACGCACTTTTCATATTTTCGTAGTATCCGTCTAAAAGACGATTTACGTTTTATGTAATCTACCAGAGTTAATATAAATACACCTTTATATTATAAAAAATTGAATTATTTTTTATTTAATATTAACTAAATACAAGCAACAATAACCGAACAAAATGATTGAAGAAATGGAATCTTCAGAGTTAAACTCCTCACAAAATACTGATACTATTACAAATTATCCGTATTCATTATATCCCAAGTTTACACAAATAATAAATAAATGTGATGAATGTGATGTAAATTGGGAGTGTTCAATTTGTTTCATAAAAAAAGAAGAAGTGTCTGGAATTGAAAGAACTTCATGTAGACATTATTTCTGTAGAACGTGTATGAATCGTATAAAAGATGAAGTTAAAGATCCAACATGCACATTTATTGCTACTCCATGTCCTCTATGCAGAACTCCTATCATTATAGATGATGGAACAAGCTTACAACTTTTTAAAGATTTATCAGAATGTAAATGTTGTGATATACATCAATTAAATCGCCCACCAACTTATGACTTTTGGGAGCTACCAAGTAATCCTAATTCTAATACTAAAGAAGAGTGTAGTTGTATTTGTAGACACACAATGCGTGCACTAGTTCGTCGTCTTCAACAATGATTTATTTATTCTAATTTGTATTTATTATTTGCGATTACAAAAGCTATTATCGCTTTAAATTTGCGAGCATGTGTCATATTCGTTTCAATATCTTTAATCATTTGTTTAAAACGGACTTGATCTTCATTATAATACGTATTAATACTTTCTATTTTTTGATGCCACTTTTTTATATGAACGAAAGTTAAAGCATTAGGCATAAAAAGATTATTAGGAAAAATATCAATAAAATTATGTGCTTTTTCATAAATTTTTTGTTTATTAATATGCCATTTTGCTAATCTTTCATCTGAATTTTTATCATCATCACTAATATAATTTGATGCAGCTGCATTTACTACAGCAATCATCGAACTATCTGATTTACATTGTATTATTTTCATGATTTTATCTAGCCACTCTAAATCATAAAGTATATCATATGGAATAAGTAATGATTCAATAAGTGCATCATCGCTTTCTTTAGCAGCAGCTATCGCCTTAATCAATGCATCATTACTCACCATAGCAGCAGACACAAGAGTATCGATTGACGATGCATATATAGGCTTTATTTGATACCCTATTTTTTCTGATATCTTTTCTACTATTATCATCATTTCTAAATCAGCTGCTTTAAGCTCATTAACCCAAATAACAGCTGATACATTTCGTTTTATTGCATCTATTCTTGCAACCACTCTTCTCCATGTAATTAACTCACGCCTCTTTGTTAGTAATTCAAAACCATTCTTACGTAGTGATGATGCTATTGCCATTGCTATCATTAGTGTTTTAATTGTATTTTTTGGTATATCCCTCAGTTCCATTAATATAATATGTTTTAAAAGACCAAATTCTTCTTTTAATTTTTTCATTGCTTGTGCTTCTTCTTCAGTCATAACAAATGCCATAATAAAGAAAGCCTTTACTTTCTGTGCTATATATGTTGTCATATCCGATATTTTAGTTGCCAGATTTTTTAACATGTTTTCTTTGTTTGTAAGCTATAATTAAAACTATTAATTAAAAAAAATTTCAATTTTTCTATCAATAACAAACAGTTAATACTTTTTTACAAATATTTAATCATCTATTTCACGTAAATCTATTTCACGTAAATTTAGTTCACGTAAATCTAGTTCTCCATTTTTTAAGCAAATAGGATATTTATAATTAGCATCATATTGTCTTTTTAATTCATCACGTATCTTTTTTACTTTATCAATTTCCTCATATGTAATCTCAGTATTTTTTTTTATAGTATTAATTAATTGTTTTAATGTTAAAATCTCTTTTTCTAATTCATTATCTATTTCTACTGGTTTCTTTATAAAAAGATTTGTCATATATCTTGTTATGTTCATGACTTGTTAATTAGTTTAATTTTCATAATAAAACTATTAATAATAAAAAAATTCAATTTTTTAGCATATAAAACTGTGATTTTTAATTATGAACGTTGTTCCATTTTAAATCTTCATGGGTGTAAACATTAAAAAATTGAATTATTTTTTATTTATTATTGGTATTAATCAAAATTAGTATTAAATTGATGCGGCACTTTATATATTCAAAATGCGATGACATATTAAGCATTGAGTTAAAAGACAAAATATATGCAATCTTGGATATAAAAAACAAATTAAAATCAATCTTATTTATAATAATAAATTGTATCTTAAGTTTGTGGATACATCAAAGGAAAGACTTTTTATATACTTTTCAAAAGAATTAGTCCCACTGTAAAATATAATAATAAACCTTTTTTTATACTTTTAGGAGTTTATATTTATAAACTTTATTTTATATAATAATTTAAAAAATTGTATATATAATAAATTAATATTATATAATATATTTTAATGATGGATATTATAAAAAAAATTAAATTAAATGCATTAGAAACTATAAGTAATTTAAGTGTTAAAGAGCTTGAAGAAATAATTGAATATGTAGCAGATAAATATTATAATACAAGTATATCAATTATTAATGATGCTACATATGATTTATTAATTGATTTTTTACGTTTAAGAGATCCAAAATCTAAAATTTTAAAAAATATTGGTGCTCCAGTTAAATCTAAAAATAAAGTCATACTAGATTATCATTTGGGTTCTATGGATAAAATTAAACCGGCTGATTGTCGTAAATTTGATTCTTGGATTAAAAAATATAAAGCTCCATATAATTTAAGTGATAAACTAGATGGGGTTTCTGCATTACTTGTATATAAAAAAGATGAAAGTATTAAATTATTTACTCGAGGAACTGCAACAGAAGGACAAGATATTACTGTTTTAATTAAATATTTAAATTTACCTTCTTTTGAAGAAATTAAAGAATATGTTTCTAAAAAAAAAATAGTATCTGATAATAAAAATAATTTAATGGCTTTTCGTGGTGAATTAATTATTAATCAAAAAATATTTGAAAAAAATTGGAGTAAAACCTTAAAAAATGCTCGTAATAGTGTTTCTGGTTTAGTAAATTCTAAAAATATTAATTCAGATTTAGCTAAAGATACAAATTTAGTTTTATATGAAGTAGTTGACCCATTTTTAAAAATAGACGACCAATTTGAAATGTTAAATGAATTAGGTTTTAAAGTTGTTAAAAATAAAACAGTTTCAACTATTTCGTTTGAAATTTTAAGTAAATATCTCCGTGATAGAAGAAGTAATAGTGAATATTTAATTGATGGTATTATTATTACGGATACTCAAAAACATGATAGAAATACTGATGGAAATCCCGAATATGCTTTTGCTTTTAAAGATATATTAGAAGACCAAATTACTCAATCTACTATTATCAAAATTGAATGGAATATTTCAAAGAATGGATACTTAAATCCTACTGTTATTATTGAACCTGTTTGTATTGGTGGTGTAGAAATTAAACGAGTTTCAGCACATAATGCTAAATATGTTGTAGATAATAAACTAGGTGTTGGTGCTATAATAGAAATAATTCGTAGTGGTGATGTTATTCCATATATTCAAAAAGTAATTAAACCAGCTTTAAAAACAGATTTACCAAAAGGTGCGTGGTATTGGAATGAAACAGAAGTTGATATTATTTCAAATGATATGGAATCAGATGAATTAAAAATTAAAAACTTACAATTCTTCTTTTCAACTTTAAATACAAAAGGTATGGGTAAAAAGAATGTTGAGAAAATATATTATTCTGGTTTAAATACTATTGAAAAAATTCTAAAAGCAAAAGAATCAGATTTATTAAAAATAGAAGGGTTCAAAGAAAAAACATCTTCTAATTTAATTTTAGCTATTAAAGAAAGTTTAACAAATGTAAATTTAGCTAGATTAATAGCTGCATCAAATGCATTAGGTGAAGGTATGGGTGAACGCCGTTTAAAACAAGTGCTTGATACTTATCCTAATTTAATAACTGATTATAAAAAATGGACTAAGAAAGAATTCATTGATAAAATTAAAGAATTAGAAGGTTGGGAAGATAAAACAAGTTCTGTATTAGTAAATAACTTTGATGAATTTATTAAATTTTATAATAAAATAAAATCATATATTACATTAGAAAAGAAAATAGAAATTAAACAATCAAAATTAACTGGTTTAACTATTGTATTAACTGGTTTTCGTGATAATGACTTACAGGAAAAATTAGAAGCAATAGGTGTAAAAATATCATCTAGTGTTTCAAAAAATACAGATTATCTGGTAGTTAAAGATAAAGAGACTATCAATGAAGGAACTAGTAAAGTTATAAAAGCACAAGAAGTAGGTGTTAAAATAATAACTAAAGACCAATTAATCAAATTAATAGGTTAATACTTAAAAAAAATTGATATTATTTTATTTTATTGTTAATTTTTATAAGCATTATCGTTTAAATTATGAACACATCCAATTCAGAAACCGAAGTAATTAGTTACAGTTCTATTGTTAAAGGTAATACATCTAAAACTGTTGACAATGCAATTAATACAGCTGACGAATCCGTTAACAAACCAGCTGACGAATCCGTTATCAAACCAGCTGACGAATCCGTTATCAAACCAGCTGACGAATCCGTTGTTCCAGCTGACGAATCCGTTAACAAACCAGCTGACAAACCAGCTGATGAATCTGTTGTTCCAGCTGACGAATCTGTTGTTCCAACTGACAGAACGACAGAAAGAAAACCACGTTATGCAAAATCTATTAATGTTAAAGTAAATGTTAGAAAAACAAATAATACACCAACTAATCCAAGAGCTAATAATTCTGACTACAATAACGCACTCGTTCAAGCATCAAATACCTTTTTTAGTGAATGTATTATTTCTGATAATGTTCTTATCGAGAAAGAAAAAGCAAAAATTAATAGATTTGGTAATAAATATACACCTACTATTGTGCATAAAGTATATTATGATAAAGATTTTGAACCACAAAAAATTGGTAATCAAACAATTGTTTTTTCACGTGAACACTTTGTCGGTAATCAAATTTTCATCAAAAGACTTATTAGAGAATATGAAAATATTTTTCAAGAATGTGATTGGATTAATATTAAGAATTCTGAACGTGAACCAAAAACACTTCTTATTATTATTGGTAAAAATAAAAATTAAAACTTATTAAATTAAAAATTGATATTTTTTTTATTATTAATAAATATAATTATATATTAAAAATGTGTCATTTTTGTGGTAAATATCATACTTTTAAAAATTGTCCTTTAGAAAATGAAATGGCTTCAATTTTAAAAAAAAAAGTTGGTTCTTTAATGGAATATTATATTGCTAATAACTTTAATTGTCCTTGTTGTAATAAAAAAGAACTTTGTGTTATTAATAATAATTCACCATCTTTAGATATTATTTGTAATTGTGGTAAAAAAATAGAAGTAAAGTCAAAGTGTTTAAGTGTAATAAATTTACCAAATAATATTATTCTAAATCATGGTTGCTATGTTGATTATATAAATAGAGTAAAAGAAGAAATTGACTTTTTTATTGTTATTTATGGTGTAGACCGTATTAAAAAAATTATTAAAATTCGAGAAGTATTACATATAACACATAATATGCTTATTGAAAATACTAATATAAATGTAATTATTCAAAATGATAATAGATTATCAACAATTATTATAAAAGACCGCACAAAATTAAATATTTTATCTTTACCAAATTGTGAAAATATATTTGATTTTAATAAAGATATAAAAAATTTTAAAAATAAAAATTGATAATTATTTTTTTTATATTATATATTTTGTTATTTATTATAATGAATCCTTTTGAAGAAGAAGATGATGAAGTTAAAGTTGATGAAACTAAAAATATGTCTTTAAAATTAAATAATGTTGAAATTTGGTTAGACATTAAGGGAAGACATAAAAATACTTTTATTACTGGTTTAAATTTTGAAACAAATATTCTTAAGGAACATTTAACAAATCTTAAAAAAAAACATGGTTGTAATGGTTCTTTAAAAGAAATTGTAATTGATGGTGAAAGTAAAAAAGTATTAAATTTACAAGGAGATCATATAGATAATATACAAAATTTTTTAACAAGTATTAATATCACAAATTTTATAACTCGTGATTTTAAATCAATATAAAAAAAATTGATAATTATTTAATTTATCATTATATTTCATTATATATAAATATTATGAAATCACATACTAGTGGTTCTTCTACTGTATCTATTAATAGAAATACATGTAATTCGACAGTTCAGATCACTAGTAATAAAATATCTTTAGAAAATATTATATGCGAAAAATTACCTGAAAAATTAAAAGGTAAAATTATTGAGACACTAACAGTTAAAGAAACTAATAAAAAATATAATAACGTATGCGCTGGTTCTATATGGTGGTCATATGGCGCGTATTTAAAATTACCAACAACTAATTGTTGTTCTAGCTCAAAAATATGTGGTAATTGTCATATTGACCCTAGATTTGATGGTTATCAAGGTTTTTGTGGAGAACAAATGAAAACAGGAAAGTGTAAAAATAAATATTGTAAACGAGTTCATATACTAGAAATTGAAGCAATTAATTATACAAGTATTTTTGCTAAAAATACGACCACGAGCTCTGCTACTGCGAGTTCTGCTACGGCAAGTACTAGTGCTAGCGCTACTATTATTAATTTTCGTTTTGACTTTTTATCAACAAAAGAGTTTCCTAAATTATCAATTAAAGAATATACTAAAAAACAATCATTAAATAATGTCTGGGATGAATCATTCCAAATTTTAAAAATTATCAAAGTTTTAATTCAAAAAAAACCAGTCATCATTAAAAAAGAAAATCCAGTCATCATTAAAGAAGAAAATCCAGTCATCATTAAAGAAGAAAATCCAGTCATCATTAAAGAAGAAAATCCTGTTATTACTGAAGAAAAAAATCCTGTTATTACTAAAGTAAAATTAATAATTACTAATGAACAACCATTTTCAGTTAAAGTAAAATTATCATTTAATAATATTAATTCGTTAATTATTATTGATGACGATGGATTTATATTAGTTCAACGTAATCGTAAATTTAAAACTTCAAGACCTACATCTCCTGTATCAATAATTTCAAATTTAAAACCAACACCTCTTGATTTTCAGCCTAATATTTTACAAAAAATGCGAAATGATTTTAATAAATCTCCTACATCTGAAAAAATCAAATCTAATATATCAAAAAAAGTATTAAAGAACAAAAACAAGAAAGAAAAAGAATTAAAAAACAAGAAAGAAGAAGAATTAAAGATTAAGAAAGAAGAAGAATTAAAGATTAAGAAAGAAGAAGAATTAAAGATTAAGAAAGAAGAAGAATTACAAACTAAAATTTTTGATAATTCTGATGAATATGATGAAGAGTCTGATGATTTGTATGATTCGGATGACTCTGATTATGACACAAAATTTTGGTCAAAAAAATAATTAAAAATATTATCTAATGTTTAACAATGTCATTATTAATTTTTCCAAATCAATTATTTCCTTTAAAAATAATAAATCAAATAGATTCTTTACAATTTAATAAAATATTTATTATTGAAGAACCTAGATATTTTAGTGATTTTAAATTTCATAAGTTAAAATTAGTATATCATAGAGCATCTATGAAAAAATATTATGATGAATTAAGTAAAAAATTTAATATTGTTTATGTTGATTTTAATAATGTTAATAAAAATTTTTATAAAAAACTTAATGATGATGCAACAACTTATTTTAATCCAATAGATCATAAGTTATTAAAAAAATTATCCAAATTATTAAATAAAGCTACTATGATTAATAATTTAAATTTTTTATTAACACCAGATGAAATTAAAGAAAATAAAGATAAATTTTTTATGAATAATAAATATTCGCATGATAATTTTTATAAATTTCAAAGAATTAAATTAGATATATTAATGAAAAATGATAAACCAATTAATAATAAATGGTCTTTTGATACTGAAAATAGAAAAGCTTTACCAAATAATATTAAAGAACCAAAATTACCAAAAATAAGAAAAGATAAATATTATAAAGAAGCTGTTGAATATGTAAATAAACATTTTATAAAAAATTATGGTAATACTGATGAATGGATTTATCCTATTGATACAAAAACAGCATTAAAATGGTTAAACCATTTTTTAAGTAAAAAATTATCAAACTTTGGACCATATGAAGATGCAGTTGACACATCAAAACCATTTTTATTTCATTCTGTTTTAAGTCCTATGATGAATATTGGTATTTTACCAGATACTTTAGTTGTTAAAATATCTAATGATTATTATTTAAAACATAAAGATTCAATTCCAATAGCTTCATATGAAGGTTTTATTAGACAAATTATTGGATGGCGAAACTATGTATATTCATTATATTTACTTGAACCAACTATGTATAATAAAAATTTTTTAAATCATAAAAAAAAAATAAATGAAAAATATTGGTTAGGTGAAACAAATATTAAACCAATTGATGATATTATAAAAAATATAGTTATGTATAGTTATGCTCATCACATTGAAAGATTAATGTATTTAGGTAATTGGTTTTTAATTAATCAAGCACATCCAAAAGAAGTTCACCGTATATTTATGGAATGGACAGTTGATGCATACGATTGGGTGATGGTTCCAAATATTATGGGTATGAGTCAATTTGCCGATGGTGGAAAAATGATGACCCGTTTATATTTTTCATCATCAAATTATATTGATAAAATGAGTATTTATAAAAGAAAAAAAGACGAAACTTGGTGGAAATATTGGGATGCAATTTATTATTCTTTTATTGATAAACACCAAGAAATGCTATCTAAAAATTACGCAACTAGTAGACAAGTAGCACATTGGAAAAAAAAATCAGCAAAAGAAAAAGAAATATTATTAGACCTTTCTAAATCTTATGATTTTTAATAAAAAATTGAAAAAAATATTATTAATAAAACTATTATAAATATTAATATTTTATATTTATTAATGTTACCAATTAAAATAGAAAAAATTTTGGACCGTCTTTTAAATGCAGCTATGAAAAGTAATATACACGATTTTAAATTAGCAGCAGGTGTATTAGTTGGTTCAAAGTTATTAACACCTTGTTGTGAAAATCAGATGCGTGGATTTTGTAGGAACCATCAATGTGGTAGTCTTCACGCAGAAGCTCATGCAATTCTTTATTATTTTGGAAAGTATCTAGCTTATTCTCCAAAGATAGGATGGCATTCTAATATGCAAAACAATAAGAAGTTAGACTTGATAGTTGTACGATTTAATAATGAATGTAAGCTTTGTAATTCTCGTCCATGTTATAATTGTGTTCAGATGATGAAAGCAGTTAATATTAGACGTGTTTATTATATTGATAATAATAATAATTTAATATTTGAATATGTGCGGGATATGGTTAGTATACACTTGTCTAGTGTCGCTCGACATATTCACTCATTGAATAATAATACAGTTTATAATCCACGTGATATGACTTTCTTCAATAATTTGCTTAAGAGTATATTCCCATTAACAATAAAGCGTTATAATTTAGAGAAATTTGTTGAAAATAATCTTTCACTTGTTCTACCAAAGCATACTTATATTATTAAAACCGAAAAAAATATAACTGTTGTTATAATACTAGATTCAAATAAGCTTAAGGTTATTCAATCAATAATAATTGATTAATTTATATAAATAAAATTGAAAATTAAATACATTACATAATGTATTTAATACAATTTATATGAAACATGGCAATTAATGTTAAAGTGTTGTCTCGTCAATTTCATGAGTATCTATCAGATAAAGAATTAGATAGCATACAAGAAATTATTGATAAATATACATTAGCAACACTTGCGAATACAAAAAATAAAGGATTAATTTCATTGATTTTGCAATATGGAATTATCATAAACAATACCGAAATTATTAACTTTATTATACCTTATCTTAGTATGACGCGTGATTTCCTACATCTAATTGTATATAACAGAGAATATGTAGAAAAATGTAGGGACATTTTTAAAAATATTAATCTTGAACTATTTCTTCAAAAAGATATAGAATTTTTGATTGAAAATAAACTATACTTTCTTCTTCCTTGTCTAGAAGGAATGTTTCTAAAACTAGATATGGAAGGTTCTGATATTTATAATTCAAAATTAAAAAAATATTCACTTGAAAATCCTGATAAATATGTTCCTATTTTTTCAAAAGGAATTGATAATAAAATATTAAAACAGTTTAATGATGTAATTAGTAAAAATTATAATACTATTATTGATGCTGGAAATATTTTACATTCTCAAAAAGGACAATTTGGTTCTCATTCTATTGAAGATCTTAAAACAGTAATTGAAACTTATCCAAATAGTTTGATTATTATTCATAAACGTCATCTTAAAGATAAAAAAATAGTTGAAGTTATACAAGGAAAACTATTTTATGCAACTCCACCAAAAATAGACGATGACTTGTTTATTATTCTTGCATATCTAAAAAATCAAGTCAATATTATTACAAATGATAATTTTTCAGATCATACTATTGATAATAATTATTTGCGATTTCATATTAATGATATTTTAATTAAATACACAAATAATAATGGAAAATTTACATTTAATCCTATCTGTAATTATACCGAATGTATTCAAGTTATTGATGATTGTGTGTATATTCCGAGTAAAAACGGATTTATTGAATTTGTTTTATAATTAAAAATTGAAATTAAAAAATTTTTATTTTAGAAATAATATGTTTAATGACATTTTCAATATATATACCATTATCTTTTAATGAAATTTTAATTACTTTTTTAATTATGTATTATACAACAATTTTTATGTTTTGTATTTTTAAAAAAAATCAAGTTGAAGTTATCAAAGAAGTTCGTATTGAAATTCCAGTTGAAGTTATCAAGGAAGTTCGTATTGAAGTTCCATTTGAAGTTATCAAAGAAGTTGAAGTTATCAAGGAAGTTGAAGTTATCAAGGAAGTTGAAGTTATCAAGGAAGTTGAAGTTATCAAGGAAGTTGAAGTTATCAAGGAAGTTGAAGTTATCAAGGAAGTTGAAGTAATCAAAGAAGTTGAAGTTATCAAGGAAATACCAGTTGAAGTAATCAAGGAAGTTGAAGTTATTAAAGAAGTTGAAGTAATCAAGGAAGTTGAAGTTATCAAGGAAGTTGAAGTAATCAAGGAAGTTGAAGTAATCAAAGAAGTTGAAGTTATCAAGGAAGTTGAAGTAATCAAAGAAGTTGAAGTTATTAAGGAAGTTGAAGTTATTAAGGAAATACCAGTTGAAGTACACAAGGAAGTTTGTGTTGAAGCTCATGATGATGATTATATAAAAAAATTTATTACAGATTTTGAAGAAATTAAAAAATTAAATGAAAAAAAAAATAATATTATATCAAATTTACATAAAAAAACTATTTTAAATGTTAAAATTAATATTTTTAATCATAAATGTCTCAATATATTAGAATTAAATATATTAAATATAATGAGTTTTATGTTAAAATTTTATTATGATAATAAAATAAATAATGAAAGAAATAATATTAACAAAGAAATACTTAGTTTTGTAAAAAAAGAGAATTTTTTTGATAGTATTAAATTAAAAGAATTTTATAATAAATATAAAAATATACTTGAATCAGTAAAATAGTTTACTGAGTATCTAGTTCTAGAATCTATTAAATTTAAAAATTAAGTTATATTAATGGATACTAAATTTAACGAATCTGGTAAATAAGTTATTTATCCTTTTTTCATAAAAGAGAAACCAATTAGTAAAATTATTATAAATAACATTATAGCACCAATTGTTATACCAACTATTGTCCCTGCCGACATAATAGGACCTTTCGATTCTTTGTCAGAATTATTACCACCTCTTAAATGTAAAACTAAATTAAGTGTTGATTCTTTTTGAATATTATAATCTGATAAAGTTCTTTCATCTTCAAGTTGTTTACCTGCAAAAATTAATCTTTGTTGATCGGGAGGAATACCTTCTTTATCTTGAATTTTAGCTTTTACATTATCAATAGTGTCATATGATTTAACTTCAAGAGTAATAGTTTTATCAGTAAGTGTTTTAACAAAAAGTTGCATTTTATATATAATATAATATAGATAATATTTTTATTTTAATATATTTTTATTTTAATATATTTTTTATTATAATATATTTTTATTTTAATATATTTTTTATTATACTTGAATCAGTAAAATAGTTTACTGAGTATCTAGTTCTGGAATCTATTTAATTTAAAAATTAAATTATATATTAATATTTACTAAATCTAATGAATTTAGTAAATTATTATCTTTTATTTAGAATCAGGTTTTTATTTGTAATTAATATTATTTAAATTATTAAATAATAAATTAAAAATTTTTAGGGAAATAGTGTTTTTTAATCATATTTAATTTGATGGTGAACTTAAATACTTAATTACTTTATAGGCTAAAAATAACACAACAAAAATTACTGCTAATGATATAGTTTTATAGACTAAAAATAATACAATAAAAATTACTGCTAATATACCAGCTATCGTACCTAAACTAAAAGAGTTTGTTTGTTTAGTAGGATTAGCAGCGTTTATAGAGGTTATACCATAAACAGAACTAGTTGGACGACCACCTAAACTAGAACTAAAACCCTCTCTTCTTCTTCTCTCTTCTTCTTCTCTTTTTTTTCTCTCTTCTTCATCATCATTTTCTTCTTCTTCTTCTCTTTTTTTTCTCTCTTCTTCTTTTCTTTTTCTTTTTTCTTCTTTTCTTTTTTTTCCCGCTTCTTCTCTTCTTCTTTTAATGGCGCTTATTCTACCACCTCTTAAACGTAAAACTAAATGAAGTGTTGATTCTTTTTGAATATTATAATCTGATAAAGTTCTTCCATCTTCAAGTTGTTTACCTGCAAAAATTAATCTTTGTTGATCGGGAGGAATACCTTCTTTATCTTGAATTTTAGCTTTTACATTATCAATAGTGTCAGATGATTCAACTTCAAGAGTAATGGTTTTACCAGTAAGTGTTTTAACAAAAAGTTGCATTGTTATATAATATAATATAGATAATATTTTATTTTAATATATTTTTTATAATACTTGTATCAGATAATATTTCTATAGATTGTTCTGAATTTTTAATCATAATATATTTTGATTTATATTTATTATATTTTTTAGTTATTTTTTTAATTTCTTCTTTTAATTTTAAATAATCTTGTGTTTTAGAAATTTCTGTATTTTTTTCAGAATCATCATCTAATTTAATATCATTAAAATTAAATGTTAAATGTTTAGCAAGAAAACCTAAATTAATTGCACATTTAATATAATTAAAATATTCTTTAATTTTAAGATTAATTCTATTATTATCCAAAATTAATTTATTATGTTTTTGTGCATAATTAATAAATGTTATATAAGATGATTCTTTAATATTTTGTTCTTCAATGTTATTTAATAAATATAATAAGATTCCTAAATGTTTTAATTCATCTGTAGATAGTGATATTGGTGTATAAAATAATTCTAAATTTAATGGACCTAAAAATCGAATCCATTTAATATAATCTTTTTCTTTCTTTAAATATTTAAACATTTCAAATGGATTTTCAATAACTTTTTTTAATTTTGTATCAAGTGTATCATTAAAAATATTTTTATTTAATTTATCAATTGTAATAAGTAAATCTTTATTATTATAAAATATTTCTAAATATCCTAATTTTTTTGGAAGATTATTCCAAGTTAACCGATTAGCAACATCAATACATAATAACGTATTTTTTAAAATAATAATTATTTTTTCTTTTTGATTTGGATTAATTTTAGATAAAAATAATAAATTTGTTAAATTACTTTTTGAATTTTTATCAGAAAATAATATATTTTTTAAAACACAACGGTGTAGATAGTCATTAAAAAATTTTTGATTAAAATATAGTATTTGATAATTATTTTTTTTTATTATTGAATAAAAAAATTGAATTAAATTATAAAATAATGTTTTAACTTTAAATGGAATTAATTCATTTATATTATTTTCTATAAAAATTTTATCAGCAGTTATATCTTTAATAATATTATCTAAATTAATTAAAGAGAAATATAATATAAAATCAAATGAATTTGTTAATTTATTTTGTTTAATTGGATAAGAATAATTATCAAATAATATTTTATAAATTTTAGTTATATCTTCAATATTACTTGAATATTTTTGAATAATATAATCAAAAAATGTAATAGAATAATTGTTTCTAGATAAAATAGTTAAATCATCAAATTCATTTTCAAAAAATTTTCTCATATAAATTAAAGAACATTCATTATCATCATAATAATATTCTAATATTTTATTTGTATGTATTTTTTCTATTTTTAAATTTGTTTTTTCAAATATTTCTTCATAAACTTCTTTAGATTTTATTAAATTAAATATTATTATATCAAAATTTATTTCTAAATTAGGTAAATAAAAATACCATTCATAATTATTAAAAATATAAGCTTTATTATTTGAAGTATGTATTATACCGTTAAAAATATTAGAAATATTTATTTGAAAAAATTTATTATTTTTTAAATTTGATGTTTCTGAAAAAGGGACTTTTAAAAAATAGTTGTATCCAATTTTTAATTCAATAATTTGAGCTTTATTATTATTTAATTTAATATAATGTTCGCTATAATTGTATAAATTACTTGAATTAATTGAATATTTAATAGTTTTTATAAAATTAGATATTGTAATAATTTTTTTTTGAATATTAAATTTTTTTTGATAAGTTTTAATAGATTTATTTGTAAATTCGTGGTGTATATAAATTAAATAAATTCCATAATTTAAATATAAATTAGACACTTCCCATAATTTTTTAATAGTTTCTAAATAATTAACAGTTAAAATGTTATCATTAAATGTTTCTAAATATTTCCATATTTCAGTTTCATATGTTTTTAAATCTGATAAATTTAAAAATGTATGTGCATCTATTTTTTTAATAGAATTTTCTAATTGAATAAAAAAATCTATTGGTAAATCAGATTGAGATAAAAATATTTTTTGCATAAAATGTTGAAAATATAGTTTATTTTTATTAATAGTTATTTCTAAAGGAAAAAATAAATCTAAATAACTAATACCTTCAAAAGAATTACATAAAGGAACTTTAATTTTTAATATTTTATTTTCATAATTTCTATCAAATAAAGAAATAATATATTTATCAGGATTATTTCTTTTTTCAACAAAAAAATTAGAAAAAATAATTTTATTATCTTGACATATTGGTAATTTTATTATCATATTTATTATTTAATATAATAATTTTTTCCTTAGATAATTTTTATTCATTTTGTGAGTCTGCTACCATTTTATAAATAATTCTACTATACTCATCATAATTATTTTTCCATAATTTTGATGCATCCACATTTGCAGGAGAGTCTAAATTAGGTGATATTATCATAGATATAATACTAATTATAATTGAATTTACAGATTGTGATGGATTCCATCTTTCAGATAAATTTTCATAACCAAATTCATCAATACCTTCATGAAGAATAGAAATACACACTCGACCATCAGGATAAACATTTGGATGAAATAGATGGGTTATAAATTTAAATTCTGGTGCTTTATTTGGATACTCATTTGGAAATTCAATACAAGCTTTAATAAGAGCACCTTCAAATATAGTATTAGTAGGACCAAACATACTTATATTCCATTTATAAAAATTATTTTCACAAGGTCCAACACTATACAAGTTATTAGGTTCTTTTCTAATATCTTTTAATTCGGAATGAAGCCTTTTTAAAGACATGTATAATTAATTATTTATTTATTATTTAATTAAATAAATAATCAATTTTTTAACTCCTATATTTCATCACATTGTATGCACGTCTGATTTAAAAAATTTAAAATTAATAAATTTGATTGAGTATCTTTATTTATTTTATTTTGTTTCTTAATAATAGAACGTATATGACCCCAAAAGTGATCATACGAACACACAATACGCTTACAACGAAGTTTATCCCATGGAGAATCATATTTACATACATAAAAAGGAATTTCACCTCCATCTACAATAAAACGGTCTTCTTTGTAATGATTAAACCCACATTTTCCTGATTTAAAATTAATACATCTATTACCATAATTACAGTATTTTTCAAACCACCATTTCATATGTTTTTCTTTAAGATGGTCATTTCGTGTTTCCGTCTTGTTAAAAAATGTATCACACTCATAACAATGATAATGTAAATATGTACTATATTTATCACAGTCTTTGCAATAAAGAGCAGTATTACCATTAATAAGATTCATACTTTCGCTAATAGTAGGATGAAATTCCTTAATATGATTTGTAACGTCCCTAATATTCTTTTCAATAATTTGATTACACAAATCAACCGGACATAAAAATACTTTATTTGTATTTGACATATGTTTTAACTTTAACTATATGAAAATAAATTATATAAAAAAAATATCAATTTTTATTATGTTATACAGTATAAGTAGAATTACAATGATTACATTTAATACAATATTTTTTAATTTCAATATTACGATGCATTTCCGTTTGTGAATTTTTACATATATTACAAAGAACATACATATCTACATATTTCTTCATTAAATTTATAATATCATTTTCATAAATTCTTTTTTCGTGAATAATAATACCATCTGAAATAGACTCAGAAAACCAATTAACTTTTATACCTGTTTCTTGAGAAATAAAATTTTCTAAATGTTCAGGAGGAGTTCTCGTGCTTTTTAAAAAAGTTTTTATATTTTTCCAAATAACACGTGTAGTATCTTTAATTAATTCTGGTTTAGGAAGAATAAACATATCAGATTTAATAGTTCCAACTTGAGAATAAACATCGTCTAACATTTCATTAAAAGTTTGCATATAATAATTATAATTATAATAAATAAAAAAATTTAATATCAATTTTTTTATAAGAATCATAATAATTTTATAAATAAAATATATTAAAAATAATTTTTTATTTTTTTTTATATCTAATAGTATATATATGAGTGCTAATAAAGAAAGTACAGTTACGTATCGTCATGAACTAAATCATAGTTTTAAAAAAAAAGGTATTAAACATACTATTAAAGAAATGATTATTGACGGAACTTCTCAAGGTTTAAGTTTTATGTTTTTAAAAAAAATAGGCGAAGATGAGTTTTATAAATTATATGGTAAAGAAATAGGCAAAGGTATGTACTCTATTGAAGAACAAACAAGTCCAAATAAAGATACATTAAAAACTAGTGAAAAATCAGAAACTGATGTAGTAAAAATGTTAAAAACTGATAAATCAGGACAATTTGATTTTATATTAAATTTTATACAAAAATTAAAAGGTACTTTTAAAGGTAAAAAAGGTAAAATTATTGCCGTAAATAAAAAAGGTGGTGGTGATGACCAATGTGGTGGTGGTGATGGTGATAATGAGGAGATTGATCTTGAAAATGAAATTAATAATTTATTAAATATATCTTCTGAATCTAAAATGGTAGGTGGTGCTAAAAAATCTACTAAAAAATCTAGCAAAAAATCGAGCAAGAAATCCAGCAAGAAATCCAGCAAGAAATCCAGCAAGAAATCCAGCAAGAAAATGTCAGGTGGTGCTAAAAAATCGACTAAGAAATCCAGCAAGAAATCCAGCAAGAAATCCAGCAAGAAATCCAGCAAGAAATCCAGCAAGAAATCCAGCAAGAAATCTAGCAAGAAAATGTCAGGTGGTGCTAAAAAATCTACAAAAAAATCTAGCAAGAAATCCTCTAAGAAATCCTCTAAGAAATCCTCTAAGAAATCCTCTAAGAAATCCAGCAAAAAAATGTCAGGTGGTGCTAAAAAATCGACTAAGAAATCTAGCAAGAAATCTAGCAAGAAATCCAGCAAGAAATCCAGCAAAAAATCCAGCAAGAAATCCAGCAAGAAATCCAGCAAGAAATCCAGCATGAAATCCAGCATGACAATGTACGGTGGTGCTAAAAAAACAAGCAAGAAATCGAGCAAGAAATCCAGCAAGAAATCCAGCAAGAAATCCAGCAAGAAATCCAGCAAGAAATCCAGCAAGAAATCTAGCATGACAATGTACGGTGGTGCTAAAAAATCAAGCAAAAAATCGAGCAAAAAATCAAGCAAAAAATCAAGCAAAAAATCAAGCAAAAAATCAAGCAAAAAATCAAGCAAAAAATCAAGCAAAAAATCAACCAAGAAAATGTCTACATATAACTCATTAAATGATGTTACTGATAATGTGATTA
>Ga0214923_10002769_pt1 | contig 22786 bp, 15 predicted proteins | sample LL1510_MetaG_FD_177993 | JGI IMG/M metagenome (GOLD analysis project Ga0214923, IMG submission 177993) | Freshwater microbial communities from Lake Lanier, Atlanta, Georgia, United States - LL-1510 | ecosystem: Environmental > Aquatic > Freshwater > Lake | place: USA: Georgia | collected...
TGCAACCTAAGATAAAGGCAGTAAAGGCGCCTTCAAATTTGGGGTTTCGTTTCAACTTTAAAATAGGGGCGTTTTCTAGGAGGTATTTCACTAAAAAAGGAGTGATTTTCTTCCAATCGCTGCTTACGAGGTGAGTCTGCTCTTTTTGCTCGAGCCCCACATATTCCTTCATCGTCTTGCCATCGATCTGAATCTCTTCAGAGCACAACGCTTGGAACAGAAGCCGTGTGATGGAGATCTTTCCCTGGGAAATACGCTGCCTCTCTCCATAAGGAAGATTGACCTCTTTATCGCTACGCCAAAGAAGGTCGGCCTCATCACAAAGTCCCTGAGCCTGCTCCTTGAATAGGCGACAGATCTTGTTGAGAAGATCGATACGTTCCATTTGATTGGGATACTCACTTACGCTAGAATCGATGCTTTCAGCTGCCATAAACCTTTCTAAATCAAGTAGCTGAATCATTTGCGGACACATAATTAAGAGTTTTTGTCCTGCTATTGCTTCTTCCAATTGTTTTAAGATGTAAGCAAGGCGTTCATTTTCTTTTATCTCTTCACGCTTGTAGTCAATAGAAAAAACCTCTTGACCGAAGCTAGTATGCTGTGAGTTCTTGAGGGCTTGCGCGAGGGTGCCATAGAGTGCGCTATCTGTAAAGATCACTGGCAGTTTGCCTGCATGAGCACAGCGATAGGCCCAAGCTGGACCGACAACAGAGGTTTTCCCCGACCCCATGATCATTTGAATGCAGCACGGTTTGGGATTGAGAGCATTTTCGATGTGGAGACGCTGGTCAGGCCGTGGATACATCTTTGAGCGGCGGTGGAAGACGAGGTAGGGGATTTTCCCTTCAGCCTCAAAGGCAGATGGCTGCATATCGAAAACCTTGGCAAGCTGTTCGCAGTAAAGCTCACGCATCTCACGCAATTCATTTTCAGTTGGGATAGGTGATGAAGACCCCGCTGCTGCCAAGGGAATGACTTTCTCGTCAATTTGTTGATCAATTTTAGTGATCTTTTGCACGAGATCCCAAGCTTGTGTCAGACGGATTTGTTGAATTTGCAACAGTTCAAATTCAGCAATCTGATTGAAAATTTCTCGAATCTCTCTTTGAGACAGAGAGGGGTTCGCCTTTTTAAAGAGAGAGGTCCTTTGGAGCAAAAATAACTTTTCCAAATCAGACATTGTTAGTAGTTTTTTCTGTCCAGATTGGAGCGCAAGTTCCCAATGCAACTTTTGAGCTCTCTCATGGGGGGCAACATTTGCTTTCTCTAAAATCTTCTGTTCTAATGCTAAAACCTCTTGTTCAAGCCTCTCTTTTTTTTGTAAAAGAGTTGTGGAAAGTGGCCCTACAGCGGCTTTTGGCAGTGTGCGTGCCAGGCGTGTTGAGAGTTGCACACTCCCCGCTTGATAATCTTTAACAACCAACGCCATCTCACGCTCTACAGCGGGACGATATTCTGGTTCTATGTAAATCCCAGATAGGGATTTTGGAAATGAAATATCTGAAAGCGGCTTATTTCCAACAACATTAAATAATGCAGTTGCCTCAGGAAAATCACTGGTTTTTGATGACATAGAGGCGGATAAAGTCAGGTCAGCGGCAGTTGGAGCATCTACTTTTCTGATCTGAATGTCGGATTCGCCGTTATGTTTTCTGAATGTTTCGGGAAGATCTAGCAAAACCTTTACGTTTAACTGAGATTTTATTGATTTCCCCCATTTCCGAAAATTAGCATAATCTTCTTGTAACCCACAATGTGGCGGTCGTGGGTAGTTTGAGACAATATCACGGTTTTTAAGAGCGACATAAAGCATAGAGAGGTTCGACCCATCCAGACGCCGACTAACAGCTGTTTCAGACATGTACCTCTGATATCCAAGCTGTTTCATTAAAAAAACTTCCAGTTGAGCTTTTTGCTGATCTGTTCCTATACGAATGATCTCCCAGCCAGTCCAAAACAGTTGAACATTACGAACATGCAAGCCAAACGAATGAGAGGCAAAAAGATCAAGTGTCAAAACATCCGATTCCCAGAATCCGAATGGGCAATCTAGACTAGGCTCAATACGGGGTAAAGCACTAGGATCGTTGTACGCTTCCAAGTGAGCCGATGAGTTTGCAAGGTGCGTCATTCTGAAAGCGCATTGTGGGAGCATTTCGCAAAGAGCCACTTCCTGCTTGTAGGAGAGTCGAAAGATCTCGGGGATATGGCTTTCCATATCGCAATAGCGCAAGTAAAGGGATTGAGGCTTGAGTGGAGCCCCCCCTCTCTTCGCAACGTGGGCGTTGTAGATAGAGGCAGCTTTCAAAGCAAATGCAATAGGTATCGGAGAGTGATGCATGTAATTGGCAGGGTAGTCAACTATTTGCTCAAGCAATTGAAAGCTGAGTGGGGATAGATCATCGACTAACGAAATACGAGAAAGTAGCGTTTGCACCTCATCAAACTTACAATCTTGTATACGTAGATAGGCAAGAAACAGGATCCCTTCGACATTTTGAGGAATCAGCTCATAATCACCTTTAGGGGATGCTGCTAGGTCATACTCAAGATAAAAGAATTTATCCAATTTGGAAAGGCTCTTGCTAATCTCCGCCGATATGTTCGGAATATTCAGAGCAATCTCGCTCCTAAATGGTTTAGCAGCGCGTTTATCAAAGGGTACTGCTGAGACAAGCAGCTTTCGTTTCCCAAGTTTTGGATAGGTCATGGTTACAAACTCTTCAATAGGCAGAACGGGAGGCTTTGTGCCATCCAATACGAAGCGTGTATCGTTACCCCAAACTAGGTTGCCCCCTACGCTATAGAAAGCGAGTTCTTTTTCATCGATTCCTTTAACTCTGCGGAAAAAGATCTTGCTTAATCGCCACTCACCCAATCGATTTTTTTCATAGTGCACTTCTTGGAATCCAGAGTCGTCTAGAACACTAAGGTCCGTACGGTCAAATTTCATAGCTCCCCTGCAGATACGACTGCCGGAAGCACTTTCAATGAATCCCTCCTCTTTTTTGATCGTTGCAATAGGAGTTTGCCAGTCGTTATGATCTGTAATGATAAATGTATCTCCCCCCTCCTTGATCCAATGATGATGATTGACTATTAAACTATAGGGAATGTCAGACTTGCTTTCTTGAAGAACTCTGATCCGCGGGACATATTCATACCATTCATCTCCAATTTTTAACTGGAGGCCTGTTGAGAGATCACTCGGCTGAGATAAACGCATTGCTCCATGCCGCGTCTGAAAAAGGTACCAACTTCCTTGACTGTAGTATAAGAATCGATCAGATCCAAAGAGAGTGTGATAGATTGAGCTCCCAGTCGCTACATCTGGAATCGAATAGGCAACCAGCTGCTGATCTTGCAAGATTTGCCCATTGAAAAGGTCAAGTTCCAAAGAACCACATTTTAGGTGAAGCATTGCAGCAGTTTTTTCCCAGCTCATTTTATCTTTTACAAAAGCTGGCAATTCTAATCGTTGGAAGAGAGTTGAAGCAGCCTCTGAAAAAAAGTGTGTTGTTTCCTCGCCTTGCCACTTTAAAAGGAGTGGATACATCCGCTCATACAATACTTTTTCTAAACCCAGCTGTCGATTTTTCGGATCGATTGCGAACATATGTATCCCAAACCAACTTGCGAATAAGATAGGGAAGTCGTAAGATTCCTGTTCCATTTCTAGCAGCATCAGTTGGAGGTGAAGGATGTGGAAATGGAGCAAGCCTCTTTGAGAACCCGATAATGCCTGATTTGCTAGCAGGTTGTTCATGAGGACTTGGCATCTTTCTAGTGTGGCAAGATAACGCTCTTTTTGGCTCTCATCCTCAATTCCAAAAGCAGCGTATCCAAATTCAGTGGCTACTCTTACATAAAAGAGAGCAGCTTCGATGTTGGCTCCTCGGCCATGGCTTTGCAGATCGATAAAAAAATCTATCCCGTTTTCTACAAATTGTGTCATGTAGTCTAGAAGAAGGGGATTTTCTCTTGCTAAAAGTGCTAGGTTTGAATGAACAAAAGCTCCATCAGTCACGGAGACGGTTTTAAAGAACTCAATCCAAAAAAGAGAGCGATAATCCTCATTTTCAAAAAAACGAGGATGAGCATGGAAAGCAGATAAAAGCTGGATAGGTTTGAGTCTCTCTTCTACTCCGCTTAGAGCTGCCTGGCGTATTACCCACTGATCTTCTTCATAGTGAAATGGTGTCTGGAGTCCCAAAAGTGTCAGTGCTTCCAAAGCATGAGTTTGAGGGCGCTTGAGTGCTTCCCGCACTTGGATCTCATTTTTACATATCGTTGTTTCCAACCGAGGCCATAAGTCACCTTGATTGCAACTTGGGGTTTCCTTTTGGGTTAGCAGAACCTCAATCGATTTGTTATTAATATTAAAATTACGTGCGGTAATACTGTTTGGCATTGCGCTCACAAATGCTGCGCTTATTATAAACTGTGCCTCTTGAAAATACTGCAACCAGTGATTTTTACGGATGTCGCCCTTTGCAAGAATCATCAGTTGTTTCTGAGCAAGAGATAAACGAGCGAAGTCTAGAGTCCCACTCATTTCCTTTGCTGCTCTCGATTTCAGACTCTCTGCCAAATCACGATCTTCTCTCAAAAGACGACGATAAAATTTCAATTCCGTAGCATCTTCCTTGGGACTATCAGAGATCTTTTTAAGATCCATAGGATTAAATAGTTCAGGATTATTTTTACTCGCCGACAGAGAGGTAATAATCTGATAGCGATTGCGCAGCCCTTGGGGGAGTACTTGAAAAAATGGCGTATCCCAAAGAGTATCCCACGGATTGTAGGGTACAAAGCCCTCAAAACAGGAGGGAGCCTCAATCTGACAGATTTCAAATATGTGCCTATAGAGTGCGTAGTGCGCAAGTAGCTCTTGAGGGGACTCCACGCCTATGTGAGACAAAGTGTGTATGTTCATGATGCGCATGTAACAGACAAGCTCTTGAAGACACGCATTTCTGTCTGATACATGAGTCCAAAAATCTTGCGAGAGCGGGATTTGAAAAGCGAAGTCGCAAGCGATTTGTAACTTCATCTGCCTATTCTCAGTCGAGCTCATTGCTCGGTTAATTTTTCGCAATTGCTCGAGAATATCATTAGGTTTGGGCAAAAGAATGGGTAGAGATTGTGGCAATCTACTGCCTCGACTAAGAGCATTTATTTTAGGGGTAAGTACATTGCAGAGGTTTTTGATAGCAAAATTTTGAGGACAGAAGAAGGGTGGTGGAGCTTTTAGTTGGACTCTTTCTTGGGTATCGCGAGGTGGAAGCGGAAACAGCGCACGGCAATGTTCGATAAAGCGGTGCATCTTTTCTCCCTCTTCTAAACTCAGATAACGACCACTCTTTTTGTCTATCTCCTTGGCAAAAACTTGCAGAGCCGGCGCGATCAGATAGGGGGAGAGATTTTTATCGATAGAGACTTTATGGAGGGCGTACAAACGCAGACAGCTTTTTAATCGTTTATAAACAGGAACTGGAAGAGAGTACCGCAGATAAGCAAGTAGACTTTTCCAAGTACATGTCCCATCGCGTTGGGGCGTGATAAAATGTTTTAATTTTGGCTCAAGATCTACATGATACTTCCAAAATTGAAGGAAAACTCCTCCATAAATGACTCCTGGTTCAAAAGAGCTCTCCTGTCGATGATTTGAATCTTGCAAGGAAAGCAAGCTGTAAATCCATGCGCTGCCTTTTGCTGGCAAAACTAGCTCGGAAGGGACATTTTTGAAAAAAAGATAAGGAGAGGCACGACTTTTATTATGAGTAACTTGATTGGGATGGTAAGTTAGTATGCCATCTCCTGTGTTGATGATCGAGATGTTGTATCCATCTTGCCTCTTTTCGAATAGATAGAGCATGGCATGACCATCCTTAGAAGAAAGCCAACCACCTGGGAGGAGGGCTTTCTCTCCTGGTTGCAAATTTTGGAGCTTCTTTGCGAAACGCTCCGATGATGCAGATAGGTCTTTCAAATCCAAAAACTCATCCAGGCTCTTGATGTCAGCAATCAGGGGAGCAACTTCTGGAATCACCCCTTGGAGATCTTGGAGAACTTCCCAGATAAAGCGAGAAGTGATGCTAAATTGCAAACCCTCAAGAGCAGTCTGACGAATCTGACCATCGAGGAAGATATGGGCCCAAAGTTTTTCATTGACGGGAGTACTGATTGGAGATCGAGACTGAGCCTCCAAGATCCTACAGAACCCCGGACTGCCGGCATCAGGCGGAGGATTGACAGGCGGCCCTGATGAGGGCTTGGGGCCCAAGCCCCCCGGTACGGGATTAGAAGATGAAGCCATATGAAATCACTGTTTTTTATTCTATATATAATACCATACTTAAATTAAAAAAAAATTAAGAATATTTTTTAAATCATTAATATTAATAAATACTAATTTTTTATAATTAATATAAACAAAAGGTTGCATATGTCGATCAATAATCAAGATCTCAGACCCTCATCAATTTCAGAAAGCTCTAAGCTAGGCAGTTCTCTTACGAGCAAAATCAATCTGCGTAAAAGCTCTTATTTCGCCCTACGTCTTACAGCTTTAATTGCATTGGTCGGACTACGAGCTTCATTGGCATCCTTAGGAGGAGCGCACCGTTGGTCGCGAACAAGAGCACTAAGTAAGTGGACTCCAATCGGCGCTGAAATCGGCTGCGGTGTGAGTGGAGGCTCCCAAGTATTAGTAGCTATTGCTATTCGCAAAACAGAAAGCAAAGCTGAGCCTATCCCAGCTACTGAATCTAAAGAATAGGGGGTCCTCTTCGAAGGACAAAAGGGGTCTTCCTAAAAAAGTAAACCATTCTTCTTCTATAGAGGGGCCAAGAGAGACAAGAGGGGCTTCAGAGGCAAAGAGAGTCTTTCTACCCTCCTCCTACTATTAGTGGATCTTCCCGGCCAAAAGGCCCCTTTTCCTCTGAAAGCTGATAAATAAAAAAATATCATATTATTAATTCAATTTTAATATATTTATATTATAATTAACTTAGATTAAAGAGGATACTATATGACTACAGGAGCAGCACAAAAAGGCAGGGCAGTAGAAATACCAAGCACTCCCTCGATAGGAGGCAACTTTTTTGGGAAAAAGAGAACTTCTGGCGCAGCTCCCCTTGTCATCGCGTTGGGAATTTTAAGGCTTATAGGAGTGGTGATAGCTGTAGTTGGCTTCACAAACTTTGGTGGACACCAGAGATGGTGGTCAGCTGGATCCCTTGACAAGCTCGGCTCACTAGCCCCTCTTATCATGATGAGCGCAGGGACAGGAGGAGCCATTTTATTCTTAGCCGCTCGCATGCAGATTAAGGATAGCCATTCAGCCCACGCTTCCACTATCAAGAGAGAACGACAGTCGCCTACTAGCGCAAAATACGTTTCTACTATCAAGAAAGACCTAGAGTCGCCTCCGAAAGACTCCGAAGGAAAATATATTCTTGACTCGAAGCGAAGATATGAGGTGTCACCGCTTCACTCCAACCACGAAAAAAGATATATCGCCATCTTTCATCAAGCGGCTCAACAATGGCTCTATTTTCCAAAAGATAAAGAGGCTGAAGTGGAACACCTCCTTAATCGGAATATTAGCAGTCTTGAAGGCAGAACCTATCTATCACGGGAACATGGTTGGATCATTCCACCTCTCTATCTACCCCGTTGACAATAAATTTAGCCTCAGACAAAATCTCCCACTTTCCTGGCGGACGTAGCTCAGTTGGTTAGAGCGCTGGATTGTGGTTCCGGAGGTCGCGGGTTCGAGACCCGTCGTTCGCCCTCTTGTCAACTTCTTCTCTCTTCTATAGAATCCATTCTATGAAGAAGAAACAGAAAAAGAAGACAAAATCTTCACCTACTTTGAGAGCAGCTATCTGCTCTTTTATCGCAGCCCTCTCCCTTTTAAGTCTGATCAGTTACCAAGTCCACGACCCCGCAGCCAATTGGCTAGGCCTTGCGGGACATGTTCTCGGCTGGTGCCTCTTCTACACATTTGGACTTGCCGCCTTCTTTCTTCCCTCACTTTTTGGCTGGCAAGCTTATATGCTCATCACCCAAAAAAAATCTGATCGCAAAAAAACACTCTACTTTAGCCTCCTCATCCTCTCTTCTGCTTTAATACTTGTGCAGTTATCTGGCCATATTTCCTCCGTGGGTTTTGTCTATCGCGACTATTTTCCCAAAAGTCGTGCACTAGATCCCGACTTCTTGCGCTACTATTTAGGCGGCGTTCCCCTCCATCATCTCTACTGCGATACATCGATCTGCCTACATCGCATTCTAGGGGGTGTTGGCTCTTGCATCCTCTTCCTAGCCCTTTTTGCGTTCGCCATTTTAAATCTTATCCCAATCAAGTGGCGCCCTCTTTGGGATTTCACAAGGCGCATGGTCGATGTGATCCCCAAAAGAGTTGCCGCAAAAGTCGCCACAGCACTCCCCACACCGATTAAGCGCGAACCCTACGAACCCACCATCCTCATCAGAGATGATCCGCTCGAACGCGAGATCGACATCAAAATCCCCGAAGCGCGCAAAATCCAACCTAAACGACTCGTTTTGGGAGACTATGCACTGCCACCCTCAGATCTTTTGACAGAAGTCAAACGGGTAGACCAATCAAGCCTAAAGAGCGATCTCAAAAAACAAGCGAGCATTTTGACCGAGACTCTCCTCAGCTTCGGCATCGAAGCTAAAGTGGGCGATATCCACTGTGGCCCTACGATCACTTCTTTTGAAGTACACCCAGCATTTGGAGTTAAAGTTCAAAAAATCAAAGCTTTAGAAAATGATATCGCTCTCAATATGCAGGCTAAATCGATTCGCATCATCGCCCCCATCCCTGGAAAAGCAGCGGTCGGCATCGAAGTTCCCAATCCCTATCGACAAGAGGTCAGCTTCCGTGAACTCTTGGAGGGTTATCAGGCGAGCACAAGGAAATGCCACATTCCCCTCCTCTTGGGCAAAATGGTCAATGGAGAGGATGTTTGGACCGATTTGACCAAGATGCCTCATCTCATTATTGCTGGAGCAACCGGATCTGGAAAATCGGTTTGTATCAACACAATCGTCATGTCGATTGTGATGAATGCAAGGCCCGATGAAATCAAGCTCGTCATGATCGACCCCAAAAAAGTAGAACTCACAGGATTCACTCATCTGCCTCACATGTTGGCACCTGTAATCACAGAGCCTGGAGGTGCAACCTCAGCACTCAATTGGCTTGTCCGTGAAATGGAGAGGCGCTATGAACTCTTCCGCCTTTTGGGGATTCGCAACATTCATAGTTTCAACACACGCAAGAAAAATGTCGAATTAGAAGAGTCACTCGATCTTGAGGTTCCAGAACAGATGGCCTTCATCGTTGTGATCATCGATGAGCTTGCTGACTTGATGCTGGTCTCCTCAAGCGATATTGAAACGCCGATTGCACGGATTGCCCAGATGGCGCGGGCTGTGGGCATCCACTTGATTTTGGCAACACAGCGTCCCTCACGCGAAGTGATCACAGGCTTGATCAAAGCAAACTTCCCCTGCCGCATCGCCTTCAAAGTGGCCAGCCGCGTCAACAGTCAGATTGTGATCGATGAAAATGGAGCAGAAGCGCTTTTGGGGAACGGAGATATGCTCTTCTTGCCACCTGGCACATCGACATTGATCCGCGCACAAGGCGCTTTCATCCGCGATGAAGATATCAATCAGGTGATTCACCACAGCTGTTCACAAGCTCCTACACAATATCTCATTCCCAACTTTGACACCTACCGCGAAGAGGGATTAGATTTTTCTGATGGAGAGAGTGTCGCGCGCGATCCCCTTTTCGAAGAAGCTAAAACCTTGGTCTATGAAACAGGAACAGCGAGTACTACATTCTTGCAGAGAAAGTTGAAAATCGGTTACGCTCGTGCTGCCGGTGTGATGGACCAGCTCGAAGCCGCAGGAGTGATTGGCCCTTCTCAGGGTGCAAAACCGCGCAAGATTTTCCATCCTCAAGATGAGATTGAATAAAGAGAGTGTGTGAAAGGTTTTTGTCCTCTCGCGTCAGGTTCTAAGGGAAATTCCATTTTCTTTGGAAGTAGCGAAACTAAGATTTTAATCGATGCAGGCCTCTCTGGTCGTGCCACTACAGCACGTCTGGCCGAGATTGGCGTAGAGCTCTCTGAAATTGAAGCTATTCTCATCACCCACGATCACTCCGATCACATCCAAGGCCTCAAAACACTCGCTTGCAAATTTGGTATCCCCGTCCTTGCTAATGCTGAAACCGCTAAGGGAATTTATGCACTCTTGGGGATCTGTCCTAAGTTTCATATCTTCACAACAGGCGAGTCCTTTCAATTCAAAGATCTTAAAATTCATCCATTTAGTATTCAGCATGATACACCTGATCCTGTCGCCTTCACGATCGAAACTGGAGGAGTCAAGGTCGGTTTCTGCACAGATCTTGGATTTGCAACGACTCTTGTGAAAAAGCGGCTTGAAGGCTGTGATTATCTCTACATCGAAGCCAACCATGAGCCACATATGGTGCATGCTTGTAACCGTCCCATGGTTTATAAGCAGCGTGTACTCTCTCGCAGTGGCCACCTCTCTAATGCAGCATGTGCTGACCTTTTAGCTGAGCTGGTCCATGATGAACTCAAACACATCCATCTCGCCCACCTTTCGCAAGAGTGTAACAATCCCCAAACTGCGATTGACACAGTGAAAAAAAGACTAGAAGCTCTCGGTCGTGATATCAAAGTCTCGATCGCTCCTCAGGAAAAGGTGGGAGATGCCATCCATTTTTAGCGTCAATCATGGCCATGGAGCTAAGCTCTGTTCCAAAGGAGAGTTTCAAAAGCTTTTTGGGGTGCGCTATCTCGACTCGCTAGAATTTTCTGATTGGAGAGTTGAGAGCTATTTGCGCAAAAAGTGTGCTGCGGCACGCAAGCGGGGCCGTATTGAAGAGCTCACTATTTGGCTTGGGAATTTGCACAAACGCGAGATTGCAGAAGGTGCAGATGTCGATGTTTTGATCCGGTGGATCGATGATCAGATGGGCTATGGTCTATTTACAAATCGGCCAATTCCAGCCTGGCATTACATTGGGGAATACACAGGCCTTCTGCGCAAGCGAGGGCTTTTAAAACGCGATGTCAATGACTACTGCTTCCAATATCCACGTGAATGGATCGGGCTCAAGGCATTCACCATAGACAGCGAGGATCAAGGCAACTACACCCGCTTCATCAACCACAGCGACAAACCAAACCTCGAATCGCGCTCATTCTTTCATGATGGTGTCTTTCATATCGCTTTCCGCACTTTGAGAGAAATTGAAGCCGGAAGTGAGCTCACCTATGACTATGGGGATGCCTACTGGAGTCACAAAAAAAAGGCTCTCTATACCACTTGCGAGAAATAGTGGCCATTCGATTGAAAACTTCACAGTTAGGCCCGCGGAAGCTACAGTTTTTCAACTGAATTTGCTATAACGACCCATCAATTCGGTCTTCGCCATGATGTGTCCTTGCATTTTAGCTTCAACCTCTGCACGACTCGCACCCTTCTGTAGATCGAGCCAACTATCCAAAGCATAAAGCTTGAAAAAATAGCGGTGTTCTTTATCTGGCGGGCAGGGACCAAAATAGCCAACCTTCCCAGATGTATTCAGTCCAAAAAGAGCAAAAGGTGGTGCATCTTCTTCTATGAAAGTTGTTTGCGGATCTATATTGTAGACGACCCAATGATCAAACATCCCATCGGCACGCAAAGTTTTTGGGACATCGGGATCATCCATGATCAGCACCAAACTGACAGCTCCTTCAGGCACACCTGAAATATCAAGGGGAGGGTTGATCCCCTTCCCTTGACAGGTGTAGATTTTTGGAATGCTTCTTCCATGCTCGAAGGCTGAACTCTGCAGTTTCATACAATCCACTATAGAGCATTCAATAGCCTTCGTCAAAAGAATTTTCTACTACGAATCGCGAGACTATTACTCTCCAATCTAATTTCATGCAAAGTGCCATCATTCATGAAAAGATCAGACTGCTCCTCATGCGATTCAAGCTCACGTACAATCTTAGCCTCAAGAAGATCAATGAGAACAATCGCTCCCTCCCTTTTCAAAGCAAGAATATTGTGGCTGATATTGGGTAGCCGCTTAAACTCTTCTTTCGTACTCTGAACGTTGATCAAGAGGGAAAAAAGCAGTTTTCCGCTCTTGACATCCCAAATACTAAGAATATGGTCAGCTGTGTATAAAATGAGCCGATTTTCCCACATTGCTGCGCTGATAATCTCTATTTGTGGTTCAAAAACATGGATAATAGCCCCATTGTCGAATGAGCAAACACGTATCTTATTATCATTTGTGAAACAGAGAAAATAATCGTCAGTGGATTGCGAGGCCCAATCACCGCCCAAAGTGGCATGATACATAAAAACCATTTCCCGCTTTAATGAATACACCCCACAAAATTTTTTGCTGATTTCAAACAGGACATTCTCATGATCTGTCACAGCTAAGTTTGAGAATCTTTCCGCCTGCTTTTCCCAAAGCATCTCCCGATTGGCTAAATCGTAAACATGCAATATTTGGCAATCTTGTTTTTGCAATATAAAGGCCAAAGTGTTTTTGCAGCATGCTGCTTCGACAAAATCCCCCTCCTTTTTAGGAATCGAGAGGATGATTTCCCCTGAAAATGTGCTAATTTCCCAAGATGCTTCATCTGCTTCGATCATGATCTCTTTGTTGAAAAAAAGAATCTTTTCCCCATCAAATTCCTTCATCACTTCAGCATTCGCTGGGTTGATGAGCGCAACTTTTTCATTGCCATCGGCAAGCAAACCATTCGGGTGCCAACGCAGTCTTTTGACAGGAAACGGAAGCTCGACATCTTTTTCATCTCCGAGATCGAGTGGCATGAGCGAACAGCCCTTTGGACTTAAGTAAGCAATATGATTACTAAAAATGCAGAATTGCTTCAAATTCGGCATATGCATGTGAAGGGTGGGATCGCTATTGTGCAGAATCCCTGTCAAAAGCCGAAAATAGGAAGGCCATAAAGTCACATCCTGACTCACTCGCCGCCAAAGCTCACATACTTTCGCTACATTTTCAAGATCTTGCCAAGACAAAAAACTAAAAATCTTTAAACAAAGCTCGTCTGGTAGGTTACTCCAATCTAATCTTCGAGCCTCTTGTCTACTTGTAACATCTATTATCATAGTGGACCTCCTTGTTCACCAAAACAAAGCCAACTATAACAAAGCGCTCAAATTAAAATAAAGATTTTATAAATGAGAGGGAAAGATTTTTCTGCTCATTATTGAGTGTTAGATACCTTGGGAAAAAAGTAAGCTTCACTTTCATTGACAACTTCGCGAGAAAGTCCAAAAATTCCCACCAAATTGGCAAGTGTCATCAAGGCTAATGCGATGTCAGCTAATGTCCACACAAAGCCAACTTGAAAAAGAGCACTCAATGGAATGAGTGCAACAAAAAGCATGCGGAATATTTTGATCGACTTACAACCAACAAGAAAGCCTACAGCTCTTTCAAAGCAGCATGCCCATGCTAAAATCGTTGTATAACCAAAGAGGAGAAGGGCTACATTCACAATGACTGTTCCCCAGACTATTCCAATCCCCTGCTGAAAAGCATGGACCACCATCTGTGTACTTTGCAAGCCAACCTTGTCAGCTCCCGTTACAATCAAAACAAGTGCTGTGATTGTGCAGACGATCATAACAAGCAGGGGCGCTACAAGAGCCACAGCTCCATCAATCACATGATGCCGGCTCCTTGCTCCCGCCTGGAGAATCGGCACATATCCTGTACCCACATCTGTAGCAAAAAGAGCGCGGCCAATTCCTGTAGACACTACTTGCATCAGACCAAATCCCAAGGCGCCTCCAGCGATAGAATGGAGAGAAAAAGCACTTTTGAACATCAGGGCAAAGGCGGGAAGAAGTCCACTGGCATGTGTAACAAGGATGAAAAGAGCACTACCCAAATAGAGAATGGCCATGAAAGGCACTACCCCCGATGCGACCTGAGCAAATTTCTTCGCACCACCAACCAAGACTAAACCAACTGCTATAGCTGCGACTAATCCTGTCATCCAAGGAGCCACTCCAACCATCGTCAATGAGAGAGCCATACTGTTGATTTGACAGAAGATACCGACCGAGACAGCTCCTAAAATTACAAAGAAGGCGAAGAGGATAGAGAGCCATTTCAACCCCAACCCTTTCTCGATGTAATACATCGGCCCGCCGACAAACTCACCATTCTCGTTTTCAGTGCGGTATTTGACCCCGAGGAGGCAGCTCGCATATTGAATGATAGAGCCAAAAAAGGCCATGATCCACATCCAAACAAGAGCTCCAGGGCCCCCCATCATGAGGGCGATCGCCATACCCGAAATATTGCCTGTCCCGAAATTTCCAGCTAAAACGCTTGAAACAGCTTGATAGTGAGAGATATCTCCATCAACCCCTCGATTTTTACGGAAAAGATGGGCAAAACCCACTTTCAGCTTAGCGACTTGGAGAAATTTAAGCCTGAAAGTTAGATAGATACCTAAAGCTACAAGGGCAGGAAGCAGGAGGTAGCCATTTAAAAAATGGTTAATAAAATTAAGCATAAGCATCCATTATAGCAGCTTTCGAGAATAGACTCAACGTTACCTCCTTGCAATCGAGTATTAAATAATTTATTATATTTATATGGGGACCCAAGTTAAGCCAGATAGCGCGTCTTCTATTTCTGAGTATAGAAACAATCATCAAGCTGATATTCAAAGAGTTGAGAAGCAATGGCGCCTCGCCAATTACCTATCAGCCGCCCAGCTCTATTTGAAGGATAATTTTCTTCTTCGAGAGCCACTACAATCACAACACATTAAGGATAGATTGCTTGGACACTGGGGCACACTCCCTGGGATAAACCTGATTTATGCCCATCTCAACCACATGATCTGCAAGTATGACCTGGATATGTTCCTCGTAACTGGTCCTGGACATGGGGCGGCAGCCAATCTAGCTAACCTTTACATTGAGGGATCGCTGCAGCAGTTTTATCCAGAGCTGACCCTCGATTACGCGGGGCTTGCGAAATTCATCAAAATGTTCTGCTGGCCTGGGGGTTTTCCAAGCCATCTCTATCCTGGCTTACCGGGGACGATTCATGAAGGTGGCGAACTGGGCTATGCTCTTGCAACCTCATTCGGAGCCGTTTTAGACAACCCGAAGCTCATCGTTGCTTGCATTGTGGGAGATGGTGAAGCGGAGACGGGGCCTACTGCGACTGCGTGGCACAGCACAAAATTTCTCGACCCCAAAGAATCGGGGGCAGTGATTCCCATTCTTCATTTGAATGGCTACAAAATTTCAAATCCCACGATCTATGGCACGATGGATAATGAAGAGCTTATCCATCTTTTCAAAGGGTATGGCTATAGTCCTCACATTGTTGAGGATGAAGACAAACATGCAGCATTTCTATTCGCAATTGAGTGGGCCTATGCAGAGATTCTCAAGATTCAAAAAGCAGCACGCAGTGGCCATCCGATTTCCAAACCTCAGTGGCCGATGATCATCTTCCGCTCGTTAAAGGGTTGGACGGGCATCAAAGAGATTGATGGTGTGAAGATTGAGGGGACATGCCGCTCCCACCAGATACCGGCAAAGAATGCAAAAACGGATGCTAGTCAACGCCGTCAGGTAGAAGAGTGGTTACGCTCCTACAAAGTCGATGAGCTTCTCGACAAAAATGGGAGGCCGATTGCAGAAATTTTGGATAATTGCCCAAAAGGATCCAAGCGTATGGGAATGAATCCCCATACTTTTGGTGGTGATATTTGTAAGCCACTGAATCTTCCTCCTATTGAAAACTATGAAGTGCCTATAGCCAACACAAACTTCAAAGGACGAGAAACACGCAGCAATGTTGGGGAATTGGGCCACTATTTGAAGGAGGTGGTTGTTCAAAATCCGCACACCTTTAGAGTTTTTTCTCCTGATGAATTGGAATCGAATAAGCTTGGAGAAATGCTTGAGGTGACTAATCGTGATTATCAGTGGCCGATTCAGCCTTATGATGGTGAGATTTCAAGTGTAGGTGGGCGCATTATTGAAATGCTGAGTGAACACAACTGTCAAGGTTGGTTACAGGGTTATCTCATGACAGGCCGCCACGGCTTCTTCCCCTCTTATGAAGCGTTTTTGGGGATCGCCTCGTCCATGCTTTTTCAGTTTGCAAAATTTCTAAAATTTGCGCGCGAAACTGCTTGGCATAAACCTTTTGCCTCTCTCAATTATTTGGAAACTTCAACATTGTGGCGACAGGAGCATAATGGTTTTTCCCATCAAAGTCCTGGATTGATCAACGCTCTCATCAATTTGAAAGCAAACATTGTCCGCATCTATCTGCCTCCAGATGCCAATACCTTGATCTCGACATTTGACCACTGCCTCTCTAGTCGGGGCTATATCAATCTTGTGGTGGCAGGCAAGCAAGAGATGCCTCAGTGGTTGTCGATGGATGAGGCGATCGCTCACTGCCGGGCGGGAGGAAGCATTTGGGAGTGGGCGAGCACAGAGGGTGGCATCGATCCAGATGTTGTGCTCTGTGGTATTGGGGACAATCCTCATCTTGAAGTGATGGCAGCTTCTCAAATCTTGAGACAGCAATTTCCAGATTTGCGCATCCGTGTCATCAACATCACAGATCTGTTGATTTTACAGAAGAATACAGAACATCCTCATGGGCTTGATCCAGAACTTTTCGATGCACTTTTCACAAAAGATCGTTCAGTGATCATCAATTTTCATGGTTATCCATCAGTGATCAAACAGCTTTTGCATGAGAGGAGGATCCACGACCGCCTTCACATCCATGGTTACATCGAAGAAGGGACAACAACAACGCCTTTTGATATGTGTGTGCGCAATCAAACAAGCCGTTATCACCTGATCATGGAAGCCATCCGCTTAGCCGCCGCACGCAACCCAAACGTAGCAGCGAAAGCAGTCGACATGATCTCCCACTATGAATATGTGCTTCAAGAACATCGAGCTTACATCCTGGAACATGGCATCGATCCTCCTGAACTGAACAACTGGCTTTGGCAATGAAAAGAGTCCTTGTGATCAATGCAGGTTCTAGTTCGGTGAAATGTTCTTTATTTCATGGTGAGAAGGAGTGGCATTTTGAGGGCAAAGATTTCGGGATTTTGGATCAACTGCGAGATCAACAGATCGATCTGATTGGTCACCGAGTCGTGCATGGGGGGCAGAAATTCCGGCAAACCACTTTTCTAACAAAAGCGGTTGAGGAGGAGATTGCATCTCTTTCATTTCTAGCGCCGCTCCACAATCCTATCTCTTTGCGAGGGATAAAGGAGGCGCGCCACCGCTTTCCTTCTCTACACCAATATGCTGTCTTTGACACAGCTTTTCATGTGACTCTTCCGCCTGTTGCCTATACCTATGCAGGCCCCTACGATTGGCCAGAAAGAGGGATCCGCAAATATGGTTTTCACGGCATTAGCTACAGCTATATTGCAAGCATGATCAAAGAAAAGAGATCCGTTGTCTGTCATTTGGGTTCAGGAGCATCACTCTGCGCTCTTCTAGACGGAAGGAGTATGGACACAACGATGGGATTTTCACCACTCGATGGCTTGATGATGGGCAGTCGCTGTGGCGCAATCGATCCTTCGATTCCCCTTTATTTGACTCTCAATGAAAATATTTTCCCCAGTCGCGTCGAAGAGATTTTGAATTTTGAGTCGGGTCTACTCGCCATTTCGGGAGTTTCGGCTGAGATGGTAGAAGTGGAAGAGGCTGCAAAAAGCGGTAATAAACGCGCCGAATTTGCGATTGAGCTTTTTGTTTACAAATTCCAGCAGCAGCTCGCACAGATGGTGTCAGCACTGGGTGGAATCGACAGTTTGGTTTTCACGGCAGGAATTGGAGAGCACTCCCCTGCGATGAGAAACAGACTCTGCCCTAGTTATCTGGGGATCAAATTGGACCAGACGAAAAATGATGCGCAAGAGCGCATCATTTCGGCAAGAGACTCGAGTGCTACTGTCTATGTGATTCCAACGAGAGAGGAGTGGCAAATCGCACAAGAGTGCTTGAAAATGGATCGATTTTGAAATAATACCATTTCCGGGGAAGAATCTGCCCCACTATAGCCAATTCATTGAAAACTTGACAGTTGTACTACATGTCGTAACGACTGCCATCCCCTTTGCGCGGCACATTCTTGATCAGCTGATCTACAAGCAAATCCCAATTACGACTGCGCACTGCAGGCAGCAAAAGGTGGATGCCCACTTCCAATCTGGAAGAAAAATCTTGCATATGAGGCATCACATTGTTGATCTCCGACTCTGTTGATAGTGTCTGTTTCAGGCCTGAGAGAAAATTGGACCACACCCATCCCTTACCTCGGATGTTGCGAACCGCCACTTTTAACTCTTCATCTGAAAAAATAGTCAGGAGAAAATTGAGAGGATGCACATGATCGATACGGTCTCCAGCAGCCTCAAGGCTATAGCGCTCTTTGGCAATGGTGATGAGCGATTTATCAGCGAGTGTCCTCACAATAAAATGGATATCGTTCAACTCTTCAGTCGTCAGCCCTCCTGGATAGTCGCGTGGATAGCCAAGATAAGTTCCACTCATTCTTTCCGCTTTGACATTACGAAAAGAGACTCTCTCCCCATAAGGGATATAGACGAGCATATTGGTAATTTTTTCCGTTTTTTCGAGTTCGCAAAGAAAGTGATCGAGAGATTCTTCCTGAAGATCTACTTCAAAAATAGAAGTTTCACCATTTTGCTCTTCCACAACGATCTGAGCAGCAAAAAGAGTAATTGGCAGTAAACAGAAGAGAGCAGCACATTTCATCATCATTCCTCCTGACTTGGAAATTGTTCAAAAAGATATCCGATCAGACCATCCCAATTAGAGTCCACAACATGATTCATAATGGCTCCATAATCAAGATTTAATTGACGTGAGAAGTCCTCTACATACTCTGGACGGAGATTATCTCTCTCTCCTTCTTCTTTCAAAGTACGCTTCACTCGGTTGAAAAAATGACGCCAAAGCCACTGCTTCTTCCGCATGATGTGAACACAATTGGTCAACTCTCTATCTAGAAAGACAGTTCTTATAAAGTGAAGAGGATGCGCTTCATCAACATGCGCCATTGCCTCTTGCAAATGGGCACGGTCTGCCAAAATTGCTGAAAAGGAGTGATAAGCAAGTGCGGTCAATGCATATCTCAAATCATCCAACTGTTCTTGATTGATGCCCAGCTCGTAGCAGCGGGGCTCTTTAGAAATCTTCTCTATACTGCAGAAAGGCAATCCATCCATACCCTGGAGCTTCGCACAAAATATGACCATACCAATAAGAACAAAACGAACAGCTCGCATGCAGACAACCTCTCTTTCTGGAATTTACCCTAAAATTATTTAAGGAAACAATAAGATCAAGTTTTAATTTTTCGCAAGCTTGTTTCTCCAAAAATGTTCTGGTAGGATGAACAATTTATGCGTTATTTTGTGTGCGCATTTCTTGCGCTGAACACTTTACTCTTTGCCAAGAGTCTTCCTCCCAATATTATAGATATTGGTCCTGAGGTATTTTACATGCGCAGAATGCGTGATGGTGGCACAAAACAGATTGGGCAAATGGATGGGATTAGCGTTGATTACAATCGTTTGCGTCGTTATCGGTGGTATTTTGGTGCGAGCTTTGACTATGCGCAAGGTAGATTGAAAGGGCATAATGGAGCACAGGCTGATTTAACCTCGACCTTGACCAATAAAATTTGGGAGGGGCGTTTTGGTTATAATTTTCAAAGACGTGGAGCCCGGGGGTATTTCATTGCTCCGTATGGGGGTTACGGCTACTTTGATGAAATCAATGCCTTTCACGAGCCGACTACAGTGAGATTCAAAAATACTTTCAATTTTACGACAGCTGGCTTTTTGTCTGGAGTGAATTTATCTTCTGTGTTTAGTATGTGGATCAACTTCAAAATGAGGTTTATGTTAAATGGCACCTCCAAAATCACAAATGATCCTGCAGTAGGAGATAACACTCTTTTGATGACTAATGAAGTACTAGCTCTTGTGGAAGTTCCTCTAATTTTTTCACCCTCTTGTGTCCGAATGGGGTTAGAATTTGTGGCAGCCCCCTTCTATGAATATAGGCACTTTGGTGGTCGGGAGGGATTTCCTTTTGACTACATTGATACAAAATATAATCTCTATGGGGCGAGCTTTGCGCTGCGCAAGCGCTATTGATGAAAGATAACACTGAACTATGGAAAGCCTGAATGGAAGATTTCTATCACCGACTCAGTTACAGCTTTGGTAATGAAGACTGGGTAACAGAAAAAACAGCACTCAATATTCAGAAGGGTGACAATGTTGTTTGTGTCACGGCAAGCGGAGACCGTCCTCTGAATCTTCTAACAGAAGATTGTGGCGAGATTGTGGCTGTCGATGCCAATCCGATGCAAAACGCCTTACTTGATTTGAAAAAAGCTGCGATTGGGGAGCTTGAGTATGAGGATTACCTCTCATTTTTGGGACTCAAGATTGGGAAAAAGCGTCTTGACACCTATCAAATACTGCGTGAAAAAATTTCGCAAACTTCTGACAAGCTTTGGCAGCGGCACAAAGGTGCGATTAAAAAGGGTGTACTTTTTCAAGGTGCAATAGAGAGGCGGATGAAGTTTGCAACTTATATGGTGCAGCTTACGCGTCGAGATAAAGTGAAGCAGCTTTTTGCATTTGAGAATGTGAATGAGCAGCAAAAGTACGTGCAGAAAACCTTTGACACGCCTTTATGGCGGCGTTTCATCGATTTCTCTTTGCAACCTCGTTTGACTCGTCTTTTCTTGAAGGATCCAGGTCTTTATGAGTATGTAGATTCGAAGATCCATGTTGGACATTATATCCATGATCGCTTGCATGCGGCGCTTGCGCGCTTTCCTGCAAAGGAGTCACCACTGCTTTCGATGATTCTACGCGGACGTGTAGATATGAACCATCTTCCGCCTTATTTAGAGCCGGAGGGGCTCTCCAAAATTAAACCTCGATTAGACCGGATTCGATTTGAGACGAGGGATCTAATCTCTTTCCTGGAGAATGCTGCGCCGAATAGTTTTGACTGTTTCTCTCTTTCTGATGTCGCCTCTTACATTCCTTTTGAGGCGTTTGAAAGGATGCTTGCGGCTGTTTACCGCTGTGCGAAACCTGGCGCACGTTTTTCTATCAGGCAATTTCTGACGAAGTATGAAATTCCTGAGAAGATGGCCTCTCTTTTTCAACGCGACCGAGCCTTGGAAGAGAAGCTGTCTCAAGAGGATCGCTGCTTTGTTTATAGATTTATAACAGGGACTATCAGAAAAGCTTAGCCATCTTTTCTGACAATCCCCAAAAGATTTTGCGGGAAAGAGGTAGATGGTGTGTGTAGATGGCGGCATATTCATTGACTTCTTCCATCCCGCGGAATTTTTTTGCGGTATCTCCTCCAGAGCCATCATTGAGAAGAACGCCTCTTTTTTCAGCTTCATCGATGATTAATCGCGTCAAGATTCTGTAGATTTCGACTTTTTCCTCAATTTGTGTGTCATAGCCGAAGAATGGGACGATCATGGTCCCATTGCGGATCAAAAAGCCAAAAACACCTACAACCTTTTTCTCTTTTTTCAAAACACGGAGCTCTAAAAAGCCACTTTCGACAGCGCTCTTCAAATAGTCGGCTGTGTAGTGGGGGCAAAATGCGGTGTGTTTATCTAAATAGACGTACTTATAGAGAGTGATGAGCCGTTCAAAATCTTGTGAATCTTCTAAGCGGTAACCGCCTTTTTCCAAAAGGCGGAGGTCACGTCTTTGGTGGTAGGCAACGCGACTTTCCTTTTTGACTTTAGGATTATAGATGAAGATTTTTCGGGCGAAGAAGGTGTGGTAGCCCAAGCTTTTTAATTGCTGGATTAGGGGTGCTGTATCGGCATCATTGAGTCCTCTGAACATAAGGAGGTGATCGGGGAAACGTTTTTCCAAAAATGTGGTGAGAAGGGCGACTTGCTCATCTGTAAGCTTAGGATAGAGAGAGTTTGACAGCAGCCAGTTATTGACGACCACAGAGCGATTGACTTTGAAGCCTTTCAAAAGAAGACCTATTGCGGAAGCAACGGGGCGAAAAACTTTGGGCCAATTTTCATGCATCTGATTCACTGCATAGTAATTAGAGGTGAGGTAAGAGTTGTCATATTCCTTTGAATTGACAGTGAGGGGTAAGATGAAGTGATCTAACCTGAGGAAGTAGTAGGCTGTTTTTGTATTAGTGATGTAGCGCTCGACCCCCTGCTTCAACATAGATAGTGGGAGCATTTGTGCTTGAGTGCTTTCTGGAGATTTGGGCCACTGTATTTGGTGAATGGATTGTTGGTCAAAAAGTTCAACGCGTTCCAAATGCTGCCCCTGCTTTATAAAAAACATGGACGAGTGCGGCTGAGGCAAGCATTGCCAAGATAGCTCCTGAGGCCATGACGAAATAGCTATTGACAAGACCGATAACAGCGAATTTGTTTAAATGGGAGGCGTTATGTGGCAAAAATCCTTTAATTGCGCAGAATGCAAAAACTCCACTTAAGAGGATGATAGTACCGGCAGCTATTCCTGTGATGGATAGCATGTATTGGAAACAGGATGGGGGGTGTGAAGCGCCATCGATTCGTGTC
>Ga0214923_10002770_pt1 | contig 22781 bp, 34 predicted proteins | sample LL1510_MetaG_FD_177993 | JGI IMG/M metagenome (GOLD analysis project Ga0214923, IMG submission 177993) | Freshwater microbial communities from Lake Lanier, Atlanta, Georgia, United States - LL-1510 | ecosystem: Environmental > Aquatic > Freshwater > Lake | place: USA: Georgia | collected...
ACGGATCAATTTATGAAGTCGCTACCGTGTCGGTGGCAACAGGTATTAGCCCTAAAGATTTATTAGAGGTTGATCCAGCGATTTACTCAGCGATCAAAGCCATCTTGCAAGAAAAGTATTACAACAACAAGAAGGCAACAGTTAGGCGAAAATGAAACCTTTTTATGCAGGATTGCCTGGCCGTCAAAAATCATTGGCGGCTTTACCTTCTTCAATCTATGTTGAAAATTTAGATGAAATATTAGAAAAAATGAAGAAGATGGATCCTGATTTACAAAAAGAATTTAGAAGGGAATTGAGCAAGGCTGTAAAGCCTGTTGCAAAATTAGCACAAAGTTTTGTACCACATGAGCCATTTCCAGGATGGCGTGATATTGAACCTTCATACCCACCTGCATGGGGTTGGGCTAATGATCAAGTGCATAGGGGTAGAACTTATGGTGAGAGTAAAAGAAGTAGGTGGAAGTGGTCACAAACAGAAGTTATACGCGGTATAAGAGTAAGCACTGCTAAAAGTAAAGTACAAAGAATTAAAGGCGCAACCTTTGGCGTAACAGCAATAGCGGTAATCAATAAATCCGTGCCAGGTATTATTTATGAGTTAGCAGGTTTTGGCACATCAAAATCTAAGGGAAGAACTAGGCGCACAAGCCGCAATCCAAATGCCAGCGAATCATTTATTGGTAAATTACAAGGCACATCTAATAGTGCAGGATATAAAGAAAAAAGATTGATTTATAGGGCATCACAACAATTAGGTGGCCAGGTAAATGATAATATGATTACTGTACTTAAAAAATATCTAGGCAAAGAATTTAGAGGTTAATCATGGCATTAAGTCAGTATGTAGCGATTAACTTTTTAACTAAGTTTGATAAAAAAGGCTTAGAGCGTGCCACAAAAGAGTTAAAAGGTTTTGATAAGTTTGTTGCAACTGGAACATTTAGATTAAAGGCTTTTGCTAAAGCCGGCGCAATAGCAGGTGCGGCAGGATTGGCTATATTTACTAAAAATTCTATTCAAGCGGCTTTAGCCCAGGAAAGATTAGACAAACAATTACAACTCACTTTAAAAAGCATAGGACAAGAATTTGCCCTACCTGATGTAAAAAATTTTATAGAAGATTTACAACGCGCAACCAATGTTACTGAAGATCAATTAGTTCCTTCATTACAAAGGTTAATTGCACAAACAGGGGATTTACAATCATCACAATATTTATTGAGTAAAGCCTTAGATATTTCCGCAGGCACAGGTCAAGATTTGGATAGCGTTTTAAATGCTATAAACAAAGCCGCAATAGGTCAATATACTGCAATTGGTAAGTTGGGTGTTGGTTTTACCGCCGCCGAAGCCAAAGCAATGGGTTTTGTAGAGTTAATGCAAAATTTAGATAAATATGGTGGTTCAGCCGAAGCGCAAACCAAAACATTAGCCGGACAATTAAAATCATTTAAAATTAGTGCGGGTGAAGCCACTGAAACATTAGGGCAAGGCTTATTAACTTCTGTTTCTTTATTGGCAACCGGTTCAGATCAATTAGATGTATTTGGATTCAAATTACAAAATGTTGCTACTCAATTTGCGGATATTATGGTTGGTACTGCCAGTACATTTGAAAGAAAAGGATTAGGCGCATATTTAGATTTCTTTAAAGTTGCTTTAGAAGGTATTACAGGTGAAGCCACTTATGCTGGCAATACTTTACAAAAGATTGAACAAGAAGGTATTAAATTAAGAGAGAAAAGAATTTTACAAGAGCGTGGTTATATTGGCTTATCTCAGATAACTATTGATGCTTTGGAACAACAAAGACTTTATGGCAAAAAAGAACTTAGCACTGAACAGATTTTGGCTAAAATACAAAAAGATATTTTGGCTAGAGAAAAAGCATTGACTAAAGAAAAAGCCGCACAACAAGCATTGGATAAAAAGAAGGCTGAATTGGCCGCTATGTTTGATCTTGATCGCATTAACTTACAAGCCGCTTTAAGCCGTAAGTTAAATGCTGAAGATGAATTGCGTGTAAAGATATTACAGAAATTACAAGATGGTACAGCCGCCGCAGTAAATGAAGCGCAACGGTACGCTGATGTATTAAAAGTTATTGAAGATGGTCAAATAACTACTGGTGAAATTGAAATGTTGGCTAAGAAGTGGGGTATTACAACTACTGAAGTTTTACTATACCTACGCACACTATTTGCCGCTAATGATGAACTACGCAAAATGCTTGCATTATTAGATGAATTAAGCAAAAAGAAGTTGCCAGCCACAAGTGGTGGCGGCATGTATGAACCTGGTTATTTCATTGAATTAGGCAATCAATTAGTAAATACACCGGGATACACTGGAATGAGCGCGGCAGAAATTACCGCCGAAAGATATAAGGAAAGTGGCGCGGCAAGGCGTGGTATTCCACTTATGGCAGAAGGCGGTATTGTAACTCAACCTACTTTAGCAATGATCGGTGAAGCCGGATCAGAAGCGGTTATACCTTTAGATAAAATGGGTGGCTTTGGCACTACTGTAAATATCAATGTAGCCGGATCAGTTATATCTGAAGGTGAGTTGCAATCAGTAATCCAGGATGCTTTGTATAACCTAAACAGATCAGGTGCAGTAACTCAATTAACTAACTTAGGAAGATAATGCCAGCCGCAATATTTAAGGCCGAAATTGATTTTTCCGGCGGTGCATCATTTGACCCGGCATTAGTATTGGATGATCCTTCAACACCATTGGATTCATCTGTTTTAGGTACAGCCGCCGCAGATGTAATAGATATAACACCTTATGTAACTCAATGTTACATACGCCGTGCATTTAATAGATCATCAGATTCTTTTACAGGTGGTACTGCACGCATTACCTTTGTTGATGAAACAGGTGAATTTAACCCTGCCAATACTGGATCTAGTTTATATGGAAAAATCAAACCAATGCGTAAGATCCGCTTTACCGCAGAATACTTAGGTGTCACATACAACTTAGGTTCTATGTATGTACAGGAATGGAATTACCAAAGTCCTACTGGATTTGATCCGGCTTATGTAACTTTGGCGTGTGTAGATGGATTCCAATTATTAAACCTAACCACTATCACAACAGTTAGTGGTGGTAGCAGTGGACAAACCACCGCACAAAGAATATCTAGTTTGTTGGATGCTGGTGAATGGCCAGGTGGTATGAGAGATATTTCAACTACTGCAACTACGACAGTGCAGGCAGATGATGGCAATTCAAGATCTTTATTAGCCGCATGTCAGGTTGTAGAAGCCACTGATCTTGGTGCTTTCTATATGGATGAACGCGGTTACGCTAAATTTATGTCACGCAATGACATCATAGTTGCAGAAGGTGGCACGGTTACAGCCTTTAGTGATGTGCCAGGATCAGGTGATGTAACCTATCAAGCGGTTGAATTTGATATTTCAGATTATCAAATGATCAATAAGGTAACGGTTACGCCAACTGGGTTGAGTGGTCAGACCGCAAGCGATTTGACCAGTATTGAAGATTATTTCCAACATAGCCGAATTAGAACTGGCATTATGCAGACCGAAGCGGATGCCTTAAATCAGGCACAAATGATTATTGCATCCCGAAAAGAACAAGGCGTTGATATACAACTTAATTCATTAACTGTTGATGCCTTTGGTGAGGATGATTCAAGCCGGGTAGTTGCCGCTTTAAATTTGGATATGTTTGATCCAATTGAAGTAACTCAGACTTTACCGGCTGGCAATGTGGTGACAGATAGCGTGATTGCAGGCCTTACCTATCAAATAACACCTAAATCTTTCCTGGTAACTTTTACTTGCGCTCAACCTTTTGCAGTAGGATTTTTGCTAGACTCTACCGTAGATGGAATTTTAGATGAAGATTCTTTGGCCTATTAGGGAGATTATAGATGGCAAAACAAACATTTAGTGTTGGGCAGGTTTTAACTGCCGCACAAATGACATCATTGCAAGAAACCGCTATGGGTGGTGGTGCGGCATCCGCTAAGACCGCTTCATATACTTTAGTTGCGGCTGATGCCGGTACAACTATTTCAATGACATCAACAAGCGCAACAACCATTACAGTTAATACTGGATTGTTTGCCGCAGGCGATACTGTTTTTATTCAGAATCTAGGATCAGGAACTTGCACTATTACAGCCGGCACTGCAACTGTTACCACCAGTTCAAGTTTAGCATTAGCAAAATGGGAAGGCGGTACTTTATATTTTACCAGCGCATCAGCCGCGATTTTTTTTAAGGCAGATGTCGCGGGGGCAAGTGGTGGAATGACATTATTAGACACATTAACACTTAGCGGCACATCCGTTACAAGTACAACTTTCAGTAGTGCTTATGAGCAATTGATAATTTATATGAAGCAAGCATATATTTCTGCTGGATCAAATGACATAGTTTTTAGATTAAATGCTGATACTGGTAGCAATTATGCATATTCTGGAAATAGGGTAACAACCACAACAAATACTGGAGTTGGTAGCAGTTCTGCAACATCTATTGTTTTTGGTGTAATTGGAAATAAAACAACTGACATACAAAAAAATTATGCAATAATAAATTTAATGCGACCAAAAGATACTGATGCTGTTTATGTTCAAGCAACTGGTATAGGTTTTGATGAAAATGCAGTTAGATATTCTCAACGAACCAGCGGCATTTATGATTCATCTGCTGCAATAACTTCTTTTACAATTTTCACACCATCATCAGATACTTTTAGTGGTGGCAATGTTTATATTTACGGAGTAAAATAATATGACAACAAAAAAACCAATAGTTAGAATTTATACAGGCGATGGCGAATACATTGACAGAGAAATGAATGATGTTGAATATGAACAACATTTGAAAGATGTTGCAGAATATGAAGCACAAAAAGCCGAAGCCAAAGTCAAAGCACAGGCTAAGGCTGAACTATTGCAAAGGCTTAAAATCAGTGAAGAAGAGGCTAGGTTATTGCTTTCCTAAGCATTTGAAGAATGGCAACAATTAGAGAACTTACTAGCCCTAATGGTTGGCCGGCTACTGAGGATCGCAAGGCAATAGGTATTGAAACTTTTACAGTACCAGGCACAAAGATTAGGTTTGCATGTGCCAAAGCAGTTGCACCAATCCTTGTAAGTTTTGCCAAAGATTTTCATGAGTTAGTAGAACCAATTGATGTTGGGCAATTAGATGATTGGGGTTATGCCTTTAGGCAAACCAGGGGATCAGATAAAGTATTAAGTAATCACGCATCCGGTACAGCCATAGATCTAAATGCAATTAAACATCCATTGGGCAAGTCAAATACATTTAATAAGGATCAGCGTAATACAATTAACCTACTGATAACTAAATACGGTTTAACCTGGGGTGGCAATTACAAACGGCGTAAAGATGATATGCACTTTGAGATTGCGTTAGATCGTGATGAAGTTAAACAAAAAATAGAACAGTTAGGATTAAAATGAAATTAGATAAGAAGAAAAAAGAAATTCTAAAGTCATATCTAAGAAGCGTTGCCGCCGCAACTATTACAACTGCATTGGCTTTAATTGCAGATTGGAATGCTGAATATGCAATTTTGGCAGGTGCGGTAGTAGCACCTTTAGCACGCTATTTTGATCCACAAGATGATAAGTTTGGCATCAATAGCAAATGACCATGAACGATTGGATGGCGTTAGCAGTATCAAGTGTCACCATTATTGGTTCACTTGTTGCATCCGTGCGTTGGCTAACTAAACATTATCTATCTGAGTTAAAGCCTGATGGTAATGGTGGTCATAATTTAGAAGGCCGCGTTGCACGCATAGAACAAAAATTAGACACGCTATACGAAATTCTTATATCTAAGAATTAAGTCAGCCTTATCCCCTACCCTATGGCCATGAAGATGTGCGTGGTTGTACCCAGTAGGGGCAGGCCTGAAAACGCCGCAAGATTGGCACAGGCTTTTGTAGATACACAAACCGAAGCGGATCTTTATTTTATTATTGATAATGATGATCCAAAATGGAATGAGTACGCTAAAAATGAAAATATTAAATGTTTGCCGGCAGACAATAAAACAGGTGGTTGTGCCAATTCTCTTAATACCGGTGCGGTTTATCTTTTGGATTTTACTAAGTTTCCTTTATATGATTATTTTGTTTTCATGGGTGATGATCACCTACCTAGAACCCAAAACTGGGATAAGGCCTTTATTCAAGCGTTAGGCATTAACACCGGCATTGTTTATGGCAATGATTTATTGCAGGGTGAGAATTTACCAACAGCCTTTGGAATGAGTAGAGATCTAGTTATGGAATTACAGGGTATGACATTCCCAGGATGTATCCATTTATTTTTTGATAATTTTGTAAAGCAATTGGGTATAGATCTGAACTATCTTAAATACTTGCCTGATGTAATTATTGAGCATCTACATCCAGTAGCAGGTAAGGCTGAAATGGATGAAGGTTATGCCAGGGTAAATCAACCTAAATGGTATGAAGAAGATTTATTGGCATTACAGAAATATTTAAGATCACAAGAGTATGCAGATTTGGTAACTAAGTCTAAATGAATATTTTAATTACTGGATCACATGGCTTTGTTGGCAGGGCTTTTAGGCGTGCATTACCTAACGCCAATTTAACTTTAGTAGATCTAAAGGCTGGTGTTGATTGTCGTAAATTCTTTCAGTTAGAAACAAAACAATATGATCTAGTGATACATCTAGCCGCATTAGTTGGTGGCCGGATGATGATAGAAAATGAACCATTGGCTTTAGCAGTAGATCTAGCCATAGATGCTGAGTTTGCTACCTGGGCAATGCGTACAGAACAACCTTATGTAGTTTATTTTTCTTCATCTGCCGCATACCCTATTGAGTTACAAACATTGGCTAAGAAGCGTAAGTTAAAGGAAAAGGACATTAACTTTAATAAAATCGGCAAGCCTGATATGACCTATGGCTGGACAAAACTAACTGGTGAAATGCTTATGAATTACTTGCGTGAAGAAGGCACAAAGGTATTAACCCTTAGACCATTTAGCGGTTATGGCACTGACCAGGATTTAGATTACCCATTCCCATCAATTATTCAGCGTGCAATTATGAACGCCAATCCATTTAACATTTGGGGTAAGGCAACTACTACCAGGGATTTTATACACATTGATGATGTGGTTGATGCAACCATTGAGATGGTTAAAAGTAATTGCAATCAAACTGTTAATATTTGTACTGGTCGGCCTACAACATTTTTAGAGTTAGCAAAAATAGCAATGGCAACCCTGGGATATGAAAAGACATCTGCTAATAGATTCAAGGTACTAACCGATAAGCCGGCAGGTGTGGCCTATCGGGTCGGTGATCCAACTATGATGAGCGATTACTACACGCCAAAAATTAGCCTGGAAGAAGGCGTTGAGCGTGCCATTCGCGGAATCATATGATCTAAAATTGGCGTCTATGGCTACTAAAAAACCCCGAAAAGTGCCAAAGCGAAAGCGGCGCACACCACGCAAAGCCGAACAATTAAACCGGCTTGAAACACATTATGTAACACTCAATGAAATGTACCGTGCCGCAAAAGCGGCAGGCTTTAGTTCTGATGTTGCATTTTGGTTAATAACAGAGCCCGGTGCATCAATGCCTGATTGGATCAATCCAACAACTAAACCCAATGAGATCATTCCGCGAATTGATCCAACAGAAGATGAGGATGATGACTAAACGCGATAAAACCTTTAATGCAAGGTATTTAGTGGTGTCAGATTTGCAAGTTCCATTTCAATTTAATGAAGCCATCATCAATCTAAAAAAACTGGTCAATGCTTTTAAGTTTGATTTAGTTCTTAATGTTGGTGATGAAATGGACTTCAACACTATTTCAAGATTTAGTGAAGGCCGGGCTGAATCATTTATGCAAACATTAGATGATGATCGGATTACCTGCCAAAATATTTTGTATGATCTAAAAACTGATGTGGTATCAAGATCTAATCATTCCGATAGGTTGTATAAATCTTTACAACGCATCCCAGGGCTTATGGGATTACCTGAGTTGCAGTATGCAAAATTCATGGCATTTGATGATCTAGGCATCCATTACGCCAAACAGCCTTTTGCCATACCAGGAACTAACTTTGTTATGTGTCATGGGGATGAAGGCACAATATCCAGGGCAGGTGGGGGTACGGCGTTAAATATTGCTAAAAGATGGGGTCGCTCAACCATTACTGGGCATACTCATAGGATGGGCTACCAATGCCATTCAGAAGCCTTTAACGGCCGTTTAGAACGGGTTTTAGTGGCAGTTGAGTGTGGTCATACCTGTGACATGAAAAAGATGTCTTATTTGGGCATTAAAGGCTACGCAAACTGGCAAGCCGGGGCAGTGATCATACATGTTAAGCGTGGCAATGTAAGCGTGGAGATGATTCCATTTAACGCTGATGGGTCATTCACCGCTATGGGCAAGGCCTTTGGTTAGGTAAATCACACAACACGCCGTGCCTGGCAATTGCATTTGTCAGCCCTATGGTGTTTAATTGCATTTGTAAAAGCAATTAACCGGAAGGGGTTAAAATGTTAAAAGCAAAAAATGTAAGCAATACAACAGTAACTCTTGATTATGCTGATTGTGTTACAGATGGCGGCAAGTACGCTTTAATTTGTAACAATCATGGTTTTTTGATTCAAGATGATAATAAAACAAGATTATGGAAATTTGCTTCTGAAGTTATTGATTGGTGTGAAGGTTGTGCCGGTACTGATCCTAGGGTTTGGATGGCTAACTAATGACACACACATTAAAAATTACAGCAATGAGTAAAAGTTATTATGTATCTGCAAGTTGCTCATGTGGAAGTTTTAGCACTTTCAAAAATCTTCCTAAATCACGCGGTTACAAAACTGATGCAGTTAAAAAAGTTAAAGAAGAATTTAGATTACATAGATTGGGGGGTAAATCATGCTAACAACAATTGAAAGCGTATTGCAAACTAAGATTGATTTTCATTACGCAAAAGATCAAGATAATTATGTTGCATCAACATCAAATGTGCTAGGTGAATTTTCATCTTATGGCAAAACACCTGATGATGCGGTGCGTAGATTGAAATCTAAATTGTTTGGTTTATTGGCTGAGTATGTACACAATCAAAAGGTGAACCATTGAACGCCGTAGCCTATGCAGAAAGGGGTTGGTTTGTGATGCCATTAAAACCACAATCCAAAGAACCTGCACCATGCTTACGACATGGCTACCTAGATGCAACCCTGGACATTAAACAGATTGAAAGATGGTTTAGCAAACCCGATCTTAATATTGGCTTAGCAATTGCACAATCAAATCTAGTTGTATTGGATTTTGATATACGCAATATTGCATCAAGAACTTTATGGGAATCTTATAGGCGGTTATGTGTAACTAGTAATACCCATACAGTTAAAACAGATAATGGCTATCACTTTTATTACCTTGCAGATAAGAGTAAGCAATTTAAAGGCAAGGTAATACCTGGTATAGATATCAAGCACAAAGGCTATGTAGTGCTTCCACCATCTATACACCCAAATGGTTCTACTTATCATGTAATCAATAATGTTGATCCGGTGGAATTACCGGCTGAGTTAGAAAAGGTGATGTGTTGGAATTAGTTAAATACGATAAACAATCAGGTGCTTATGTTGATGAAAAGCGTAAGCATTTTGTAAAGGCTTCTCTAATCAGACAACACGCTAAGAAGGCTATTGGCGCACATCAGGTTAGAGGAAGGCTTTCAGCCAAAATGGTTGAAGCCTATTGGTTAGACAAGTTCAAGGAAGCGGTGAAATATGAACTATGAAATATACGGTTGGTTAATGGTAATAATCCTATTTACCTTAGTTGCACTGTTATTAGTTGCAACCTGGATTATTGCAGTTGAAAATGGCTACGATAAAGGTTTTAAGAGTGGCTACAAACGCGGCAGTGCCGATACAAGACAAGCAAGTGTGAAGGTACAAAAATATACAGTAAGTAATTATCCTTCAACTAATCATCCAACATTGCGTACAAAGCAATTGCAGGAAGATAATGATTACCTAATGGAGAAGGTTGTAAGCCTTTGGGACAGGGAAAATAACTAATGAACATGAATGATTATGTTGATGTGGCTGAGCGCATTGCTCAACTCAAGGAGTTATATCCGGAAGCATCATTGCAACCATATAACCCAAATAAACCTTATGAGATCGTACAAGTAGCAGATAAAACTTATATTGTTTATACAGCCGCTTGTTACCGTGATCCACATGATGTAAGGCCTGGTGTTGCATGTGCCTGGGAACAAATCCCAGGTAAAGGCATGACAGCCGGATCTGAACTAATGATATGTGAAACAAGCGCATGGGGTAGAGCCATAGTTGCGGCTATGAAAACTGCAACTAAAAGAGTTGCCTCAAAGCAAGAAGTGATTGCGGCTAAGAACAGGCAGACCTGGGCAGTTACACCTACTGAAGAATTAAATTCTGAATTGCTATCTAGGACACCTGAAAGCACGCCTATGCCAAAGGCTATCTATGGGCAACCAGGTAGCAAGTCAGCATTGATGGAAAGAATTATGCGCCATCAATTTGAAGAAGAAAAAAAGCCTGATGTAGATCCAACACCAATGAGTTTGGATCAAGTAGTTGATGCAGTTGCATCAGATATACCGGCAGTTCAATATTGCAAGCATGGGCAGATGATTCTTAAACAGGGAATTGCAAAGGGTCGCGGAACGCCTTTTTATGGCTATACATGTCCAAAGGGTTGTGATGCTGTTTGGGCAAAAATGTCTAAAGAAGGTAAGTGGTACTTCCCAGGTGCTAACAATGGGTGAGTTAGAAATTATTAGACCTGATGGACTTAAATCTACATTTACTGATAGTGGTGTAGTTAATGAGTTTGTACCTGATCACTTGCGTTGCGTGTGGTGTGATGATCCCAGGATCTTGTCAGATGGCACATGCCCTAGATGTATGGCTATAACCAATGGGTAAATTTAATTATCACAAAGCAATGCTAGAAGGTCATGGCTATAACCTTTATGTGGCTGATCTATTGACTAGTTTTGGAATACCAGGGGTAGAAGTACCTGAATTTACAATGGCTAGTAATTTAATGGAGATACAAGATAAGACCAAAAATGAAAAGGATGTCATAGTTGATGGGCTTGTATTAGAAGTTAAAAGTAGTAGCAGAAGTTTTAGGGATGTTGATGACTTCCCACATAATCCACTGATTGTGGATACGGTTAGTGGCTTTGATAGTAAGATGGTCAAACCTTTTGCCTATGTGATAATTAGTCAGACAACCCATCACCTGTTTGCTATACCAGTTAGCACAAAGCATAAATGGACAATAAGAACCTATTATGATGCACAAAGGGATCATGAAGATAGGTTTTATATGGTTCAAAAGCGTGAGTGCAGGCCATTTTTAGAGATGGTTGATGTCCTATTGGAAAGAGCGCATGAGCGAACCAATCAGATGCAATAAGTGTGGGGCATGGATTATGAGAGATGATCCGTGCCTTACCTGCCAAATGTTAGATAAGGCCAAACACGCCGCATTTTGAGAGTTACATCTTAGGGGGATTGTATGTTATCTTTACGCCGGTTTGTGGGGGCTTACACTGAAGGTCGGTTATACCAGGTGTGGCACTTCCTAACCCATAGAAAAAAATTTTTATGGGGGTGGGGGGGCTTTGCTAAAAATCAAGTTACCCAGGTATCAAATAAAAAACTAAAAATAGTTTTAATAACTTTAATAATATTATTGATAAATATAAAACCCGCTTTTGGGCTTCCACACTATAAATCACAACATTACAAACAGTATGTGTTTATTGAGTTAAATGATGTTGATCAAAGTTATTGCCTAATAGATCTTTACACAAAGGAAAATAGCCGGTGGGATGTTAAGGCTAAGAACGGTAGCCATTATGGGATTCCACAAGGTAGATCTACATATCTAAAAACTGCATCAGGAATTAAGCAATTGCAGTGGGGGTTCAAATATATTGGCAATCGCTATGGTTATACTGATGATGGTGTAATTAACGCCTGTAAAGCATTAGATCACTTTAAGAAGAAGGGTTGGCATTGAAAGATACAGAGAAAATTACAATAGGCATAACATCACCTGGTTATGTAGTAACAGACTTTATGACAAGCATATTGGATGTGGCTAGATCACAAAAGCAATTAGGGCAGTTCATAAGCCTACAAGGATCAGGTGTTATTAGCAGATTGCGTAATCAGATAGTTGCAACCTTCTTAAACAAAACAACTGATGATTGGCTATTGCAGATAGATACAGATCAGAGATTTACTATTGATCATTTTAAGAAGTTAGTAGCGGCCGCCGACAAGGATGAGCGGCCTATTGTGTCAGGTGTAGTGCATGGTGGTTGGGAAGTTGGTGAGTTATACCTAGAACCAGTGCCTTGCATATTTAAGTTGGGTACAGATAATGGCTTGTATGCAGTACATGATTATGAAGAAGATAGTGTGATTGAAGTAGATGCGGCTGGTACAGGTGCAATCATTGTGCATAGGTCAGTGTTTGAAAGGTTTGTAAAAGAAGCGGATCAAACACATCAGGGTGATAAGTGGTGCTTCTACCAGGATATGCCATTGCATCATGAATGGGTTGGTGAAGATTTGTTGTGGTGCATTAGGGCTAAGAGTTTTGGGTATAAACTATATGCACATACTGGTGTGCAGATGGAACATCAACGCAAGATGTGGATAGGTAAGAAGCAACATAAAGACTTTGAACGGTTTAGGCGTGCAAGGTTACAGAGTGAGGAACAGATCAATGGCAATAATAACTAGCCAGGTAACAGTGTCAGGTACAAGTCAATCAATTATTAGCGTTGATAATGTAACAAGGGATGTGTTATTGCACGCTAAGCATGAAGTGTTTATTGGTAACAGTGGAGTTACATCAACCAATGGTTACATCATGGATAATGGTGATGAAGTTAGGTTGTCATTAGTAGATGGTGAAGATCTTTGGGCTGTTACTGCCGGTGGCACTGGCACATTGCATGTGCTGATTAGCAAAGTAGATTAAATAATATGCTGTTTTTTCCTAATAAATTGCGTTTGCGTAATACGCCGCCGTTCTGCGTTTCTCTCTCCCCGGCGAAGCCAAAAACATTTAGAAAAAAATAAATATTTTTTATGAAAACATTAAAAAGTAGAAAATACAACGGTAATTACAAAAAAATAAGAGAAATGGTTTTGGCGCAAAAGCCACTATGTTTTTATTGTAAAAAGGCTGTTGCAACCACGCTAGACCATGACCCACCCATTGATTCCTTTCCGTCACCGGAACTTTGGGTCGGGTCATTGAAACCAGCATGTGCAAGTTGTAACTATTCAAGAGGGGCTAAATATGGAAACGCAAAACGCAAAGCAATTAAAAATAGTCGCAAGTGGTAAGCCTAAGAAAAAGTTAGGCAGACATACCGCCGCAATGGTCAAAGCCATTACAGGCCGTAATGATATTGATACGGTAAAGCGTGAGATGCTGTTAGGCCTGGCACGCGCCTGGGATCGCATTGAAGAATCAGGTAAAGGCACACACACGATTCCATCAATATCTAAAGAGTTGCGTGAGATTTGGGATTCATGTGCATTGCCTGATGAGGATGATCTGTTTGAATAAAATTCTTTGTACGCCTAGATGGGCATCTAAGAGAGATGAAGCATGTGAAACAGATGGCGATAAGTTAGCCCAGGTAGCAAAACTATTAGGTTTTGATTTGTTTGATTGGCAACGCTTGGTAGCAGATGTAGGTTTAGAAAAGGATGCAACAGGTTTATACAAGTACCGTACAGTGGCCGCCCAGGTAGGCAGGCAAAACGGTAAATCAAAATTGATTGAAACAAGAATTGCTTATGAGTTATTACAATCTAAAAGACATGTTGCCTATACTGCCCAGGATCGCAATATGGCCAAAGGTAAATGGGAAGAACATTTATTAAGTTTTCAGATGTCACCTAAATTTAGCAAACGCATTGCCAGGGTATCTAGGGTAAATGGCAGTGAAAAGATATACATGCGTAATGGTTCTACTTATGGAATTGTTACACCTAATGATAAAGGCGCACGCGGCCTTAGTCTAAATCTTATGGTTATTGATGAAGCCTTAACACATCCATTATCTTTAATTGCTAACTTACAACCAACACTTGCAACAAAACGCAATGGCCAGTTATGGATCTTATCTAATGCAGGTAGGCCAGGTGAATCTGAATTATTAGAGCATTATAGAGAGATTGGCCATAGAGAGATTGCAGAACCGCAAAACAAACTAGCCTGGTTTGAATGGTGTCCATCAACAGATGAATTTGATTATCTAAATGAAGAAGTTTGGTATCAGGCTATTCCGTCACTACATGAAGAAAAAGGCGTATTGATAGATGCAGTGCGTGAAGCGGCGGCAACTAATAGCCCGGATATTTTTACAAAGGAATGGTTGAATGTTTGGCCATCTAGAGATGCAGTACAAGTTATCAATACTGAACTTTGGGATTCTTTGGCTAGAACAGATATTACAGTTGGCAACAAGATTGTGTTTGGTGTAGATATATCGCGTGAGCGTGACCGTGCTTCAATAGCCGCATCCGGCTTAGTTAGAGATTTTACGCCTATTGAGTTGATTGAGTGTAAAGAAGGTACATCCTGGGTTTTGCCACGATTAGTAGAACTATGCAAGAAGTACAACACAAAGGTGGTTATTGATACAGGATCACCGGCGGCTTCTTTGATAGTTGAGTTAGAAAAACAAAACATTGGCGTTATGTCTATTCACTTGCGTGATTACGCCAGGGCATGTGGTTCTTTTTATGATGCAGTACAAGCAAAAACTATAAGCCACTTAGATGATCCTAATTTAAGAACTGCAATCATGGGATCTACTAAACGGCCATTGGGTGATTCCTGGGCATGGAATCGTCAAAGCACAACTAACATAACACCACTGGTAGCGGCTACACTGGCACGGTATGGAGTGGTAACAAAAATAGAAGATCAGCCAGTGGCAAGGAGTAAGATCTACTAATGAAATACTTATCATCTATTTTGCAGGTGTCAGGTTCTTTATTGATAGTTGCAGGTGTCGCAACAATTAACCCACTAGTAGCGGTAATATTATCGGGTGCATTTTTAGTTTTATTTGGAATTGCTTTGGAAAACAGAGGTAAATAATGCTAGGCCGATTACTGAAAAGACAGATCCAGCCATCTTTAGTTTATACATCACAAGGCTATGTAGATTCTTTAGGCCGTGTTGGTAGATTCTTTGAAGGTAATTGGGCAGGTGCTTATGTAGATCAAAACACCGCTTTAGGCATACCTGCAATCTATCGCGGTATAACTTTAATTAGTGATGCTATTGGTGCATTGCCTTTGTGTGCATATCGTAACAAGCGTGAAGTAATACCTACACCACAAATTTTAATGCGGCCAGTTCCTACTGAAACCCGAATGGAAACAATTAGTGCAATGGCGGCCGCGTTAATTATTCATGGTAATTATGTTGCAGTATTAGGTGAACCAGGTGCTAATGGATTACCTGACAGCATCTATCCTGTTGCGCCGGATCGCGTACAAGTTACAAGAGAAAAAGGCAGAATCATTTATCGCATTGATGAGCGTGTATATGATCAATCAGAAATTATGCACATTAAGAATTTTACAATGCCAGGTGATTTAGTTGGTAAAGGTATTTTGGCAGTTGCCAAACAAGCATTAGGTAAAGAGATTGCAATCAATGAGTACGCATCAAGATACTTTGATGGCGGTGTTAATCCAACCGCAGTAATTAAATCTGCTAATCCGGATCTAACTCAGGAAGAAGCGGATGCGCTAAAAACTGCATGGATGGCAATGTACTCATCACGCAATAGATCCCCTGTTGTTATGAACGCATCAACAGATTTTGAAGTGTTAAGTAGCAATGCGGCAGAATCTCAATTAGTAGAAGCGCAAACAGCCGGACTTACAGAAGCGGCAAACATTTTAGGATTGCCACCATACTTCTTAGGATCACCAAATTCTAGCCGTACCTATTCAAATGTTGAACAAGAAAATTTACAATTGATTAAATGGTCAATACAACCAATAGCAGAAAGAATAGAAGCGGCATTTTCTGATTTACTTGTCCGGGGTCAAACAGCCGCATTTAAGTATGATTCATTGTTAAAGACCGATACTGCAAGTAGATATGATGCTTATGCAGTTGCATTATCTAATGGCTTCTTAACAGTGGATGAAGTAAGAGATTATGAAAATCTTGATCCTATGGATCACGAAGATGATGAAATTGGTGAAGAAGCCGAAGATGAATCATTACAAAGTGATGTGGTTGATACAGTAGAGGATAATAACTATGTCTGAAGAAAAAATAGAAAATAGAAGTTACTCAGTTGATTTGGAGTTGCGTGCCAATGGTGATGGCCGTACCATTTTTGGTATTGCCGTGCCTTACAACAAAGAACAACGCATCACTAGCACAATGATTGAAGTATTTAGAAAAGGCGTATTTGCAGAAGTTATTAAAGCACCACACCGGGTAAAACTTCTTAGGGGTCATGGTGAAAACAATGTATTAGGCCGTGCCACATTACTAAGGGAAACTGATGAAGGCCTTTATGCTGAATTTAAGATTTCAAAAACGCGTGAAGGTGATGAAGCATTAGAGTTAGTTAAAGATGGCGCATTGGATCAACTATCAGTTGGATTTATGCCAATTAAAAATCGTAAAAGGCCTGATGGTGTTATGGAAAGAATTAAGGCACATTTGGCAGAAGTATCTTTAGTTACTTTTGGTGCTTATGGTGAAATGGCTAGTGTTACAGGTATGCGTGAAGGCCAACCACAATTAACACCTAGATTAGATGAAGCAAGGAAGATCTTAGATGCCATACAGCGTAGTAAGTAATCATCCTGAGTGTGAAGGGTATGCAGTAGTTAAATCTGATACTAATGAGTTAATCGGTTGTCATAAAACACAGGCGCAGGCAGAAGATCAACTAACCGCCATTAACATTGCAGAATATGGTGAGAGTAGAGCAGAAGGTTATGAACCTACTGCCGGCATGAAATCAGAAGCGCAAAAAGGTTTAGATTGGCGCAGTGAATTTGGTCGCGGTGGTACAGAGGTTGGCATTGCCAGGGCTAGAGATATTGTCAATGGTAGAAGTTTATCTTTAGATACAGTGAACCGGATGGTATCTTTTTTTGCACGCCATGAAGTAGATAAAAAGGCTGAAGGCTTTAGCCCAGGTGAAGATGGTTACCCTTCTAATGGTCGCATTGCCTGGGCATTATGGGGTGGAGATGCTGGTAAATCATGGTCAGAGAAAATTGCAAACCAAAATAGATCTGATGACAAAACAAGATTTAACACTGCCTTACAAATACTAAAAGATTTGAAAAAAGAGATATAATTTTGACAAGTCGTAGAACACCTAACCCCGATTACCGGCGCGTTACACCTTCTCACTAAACAACTAACAAATTGGAGAAAAATGTCTAATACTTTTCTTGCTTCTCTCCGTGAGAAGCGCGAATCAAAGACATCTCTTATTCAGGCAACTTTAGATCGTGCCGCAGAAGAAGCACGCGATCTATCAGAGGTTGAGTTGGCTAATGTAGAAGCCCTAAACCTAGAGATCAAAAAGTTGGATGAAAGAATTGAGCAGATGTCCGATATTGAGATCCGCAATCAAAAGGCCGCTGATTTAGCCGCTAAAGTTGATGCGAATGTTGAACCAAAGAAGGAAGTTCGTGCAGGTGGCTTTACTGTTACACGCGAAGAACTAACTTATTCTGAGAGATCAGGAAATGATTTCTTAACTGATGCGTTAAAGGCAAACTTCAAAACTGATGCAGATGCCGCACAACGCATAGCAAGACACCAACAGGAAATGGCAATTGAGAAGCGTGCAGTTGGAACATCTAACTTTGCAGGCTTAGTAGTGCCACAATACCTAGTTGATCTATATGCACCATTAGCACGCGCCGGCCGCCCATTTGCGGATGCCGCACGCAAGCATCAATTACCAACACAAGGTATGTCAGTAGTAATTTCTAAAATCAACACTGGAACTATTACCGCTTACCAAACATCACAAAACACCGCCGCAGTATCACAAGATATTGCAGACACAACACTAACCGTCAATGTAAATACCATTGCTGGTCAGCAATCAGTATCTAAGCAAGCATTACTACGCGGATACAACATTGAAAACATTGTGTTAGGTGATTTGATCCGTGATTATCACACTAAACTTGATAACTCATTACTAAATGGATCAGGTTCAAATGGACAACCATTAGGACTTGTGAACATGACAACTGGAATCCTTGTTACTTATACAGCGACAACCGGAACAGTTGCAGGTCTATATCCAAAGATTGCAGATGCAATTCAACAGATCCAATCAACTGTTTTTGCTAACCCAAATGCAGTGATCATGCACCCACGCCGCTTAGGATTCCTATTAGCAGGCGTTGATAGTTCAAATAGGCCGTTGATTGTGCCACAGGCATACAACCCTATGAACTCAATGGGTACAGGTAATGGCACACCTACATACGGTAACTCAGGTTACTCAATTCTAGGATTGCCTATTATTGTTGATGCCAACATTGCTACCAACAAGGGTGCAGGAACAAATCAAGATACAATCTTTGTAGTTGATTTGAACGAAACACACCTTTGGGAAGAAGCCGCCGCACCAACCTATGTCACATTTGAAGAACCAAATGGCAAGGTTGCGTTAAACATTGTTCTATTTGGAATGTCAGCGTTCACTGCTGAGCGTTATCCAGGTGCAATTGCACAAATTAACGGAACAGGTTTGGCCGCGCCATCCTTCTAATGAAATAAGTTTCCAGGCGGCCACCCTTCCGCCGCCTGGATTCTAACTATGATCGGTATCTAAAGAATGGAGTTTGTCTAATGTCCCAGGGCAATACAGAATTTGGATACCGATCATGGCTATAACAAATGGATATGCAACATTAACTGAGATTAAGAATTACATGTCTATATCAGATAATACTGATAATGACCTGTTAGAAGATTTAGTTGAATCAGCATCAAGATCTATTGATCGGATTGCTAACCGTAGATTTTATTTAGATACCAACGCATCAGCGCGGCTTTACCGTGCCTACTCAGATATTTTTGTTTATGTAGATGACATTGGATCTACAACAAACTTAGCCGTTGCAGTAGATGAAAACGGTAATGGTACATACACAAAAAGTTTAACTTTGAATACAGATTATATTTTAGATCCATTAACTGCACCATCTTTAGGCAGGCCTTATACACAATTAACAATGGTATCTAATACTGAAACCTGGCCAATATTTCCTGGTATTACACAAAATGGATTAAGACCAGGTGTGCAGGTAACTGCAAAATGGGGTTGGCCGTCAGTGCCTAGTGATATAAATATGGCTTGTTTAATATTGACAGCCGATTTATACAAGCGTAAAGATGCGCCTGGTGGAATATTAGGCTTAGGTGATCTAGGCGTTGTAAGAATGTCACCAGTGGGCAGAGATATAACTGCTATGGTCAGAGCGTATAAAAAAGAAGTAATTGCATGATTCCTAGCACCGTTAGAGATAATCTAAAAACCGCATTACAGACTATCTCCGGATTGCGTGTTTTTGATTATGTGCCTGACTCTACAAACATACCTACCAACAATGCTTTTGCAATAGTTGGCCAGTTATCAATGAATTATGACTTTACATTAAATAGAGGATTTGATTCTGCAACATGTCAGGTAATTGTTGTAGTTGGCAGAATGAGTGAAAGAAATGGGCAAGAAAGATTGGATGGGCTACTTGCTTCATCCGGTTCAACTTCAATTAAATCCGCGATTGAGGCTGATAAAACTTTAAGCGGTGCTGTACAAACTCTAAGGGTTGTGTCTGCATCCCCTGGAACAATAACATCCGCTAATATTGATTACCTAAGTTATCAATATTCAGTAGAGTTGATAGGTTAGTAAGAGAGGAAAAATATGGCCATATTTATGGGTAACAAAGTTGCCGTGATTGTAGGTACAACTACCATTACTGATCATGTCAGCACTGTAAGCCTTGCACGCGAAATTGATCAGGTTGAGATCACTGCAATGAACGATACCGTTCAGAACATGATCGGTGGAATTGAGCGGCCAACGCTTAATTTAGAACTGTACAATGATTTTGCATCAGCATCAGTGAACTCATTGTTTGAAGATGCTTTAGGTACAAAACTTAACATTAAGTTAATACCAGTATCAGGAACAGTGACCGCAACTAATCCTAGTTACACAATGTCATGCTTGATCTCATCATGGACACCCGTTAATGGTGCAATTGATAGCGTAGCAAGTGTAAGCGTATCGCTTCCAGTAACAGCCTTAACAAAATCAACAAGCGCGTAATAAAGAAAAGGTGGGACAATGCACAAAATTGAAATTGTTAAAAAAGATGGTAAGAAAGTAACTTATGATCTTACGCCATCCGCTAAGGTGGCATTTGAAGCCGAATTTAAGACAGGATGGCGTAAGAGATTAAGGGAACTAGAATTAGATTCAGATTTGTGGTGGTTTGCCTGGCGTTTAGAAAAAGATGCAGGCAAAACAGATCTAGCCTTTGGTGATGACTACATCAATCAATACTCAGATGTTGATTTGATTTATGATTCAAAAAATGGATAGACCGGCACGGATCAATTTATGAAGTCGCTACCGTGTCGGTGGCAACAGGTATTAGCCCTAAAGATTTATTAGAGGTTGATCCAGCGATTTACTCAGCAATCAAAGCCATCTTGCAAGAAAAATATTACAACAACAAGAAGGCAACAGTTAGGCGAAAATGAAACCTTTTTATGCAGGATTGCCTGGCCGTCAAAGATCATTGGCGGCTACGCCTTCAATCTATGTTGAAAACTTAGATGAACTTATGGCAACTATGAAAAGAGTTGAACCGGATTTACAAAAAGAATTTAGAAGGGAATTAACAAAGGCTGTAAAGCCTGTTGCAAAATTAGCACAAAGTTTTGTACCACATGAGCCATTTCCAGGATGGCGTGATGTTGAACCTTCCTACCCACCTGCATGGGGTTGGGCTAATGACACAACTCACCGGGGTAGAACTTATGGTGAGAATAAAAGAAGTAGATGGAAATGGTCACAAACAGAAGTTATACGCGGCATAAGAGTTAGCACTGCTAAAACTAAAGTACAAAGAATTAAAGGCATTACATACGGTGTAACAGCACTGGCAATTATTAACAAATCTGTACCAGGTATTATTTATGAGTTGGCAGGTTTTGGCACATCAAGATCTAGGGGCAGAACCAGGCGTACAAGCCGTAACCCAAATGCCAGTGAATCATTTATTGGTAAATTAGAAGGCACTGCTAATAGTGCAGGATATAAAGAAAAAAGATTGATTTATAGGGCATCACAACAATTAGGTGGGCAAGTAAATGATAATCTATATGGTGTGCTTAAAAAATATCTAGGCAAAGAATTTAGAGGTTAATCATGGCATTAAGTCAATATGTAGCGATTAACTTTTTAACTAAGTTTGATAAAAAAGGCTTAGAGCGTGCCACTAAAGAACTTAAAGGTTTTGATAAGTTTGTTGCAACTAGCACTATCAGATTAAGATCTTTTGCTAAAACTGGCGCAATAGCCGCCGCCGCAGGTTTAACTTTATTTACTAAAAATTCTATTCAAGCGGCTTTGGCACAAGAAAGATTAGATAAGCAATTACAACTTACTTTAAGAAGTATTGGTAAAGAAGGTTTATTGCCTGATCTTAAAATTTTTATTGAAGATTTACAACGCGCAACTAATGTTACTGAAGATGCTTTAGTTCCGGCACTACGCAGACTTGTAGCACAAACTGGCGATTTAGATTCAGCACAATATTTATTAAGCAAGTCTTTGGATATTTCAGCCGGAACAGGTGCAGATTTAGATACTGTATTAAATGCTATAAATAAGGCCGCAATAGGTAATTACACTTCTATATCAAAATTAGGTATTGGCTTTACCGCCGCAGAAGCCAAATCTATGGGCTTTGTAAAATTGATGCAAAACTTAGATAAGTATGCAGGTGCGGCAGAAGCGCAAACTCAAACTTTTGAAGGACAAATGAAGTCATTCAGAATAAGTGCCGGAGAAGCCACTGAAAGTGTTGGTAACGGTTTTCTTACAATGTCTTCTTATATCATAACTGGAACAGATAATTTAAGAACATTTGGATTAGTATTTGAAAGTATTGGCGGCGGTATTGCAGATACACTTATTGGCTTTGGTAAAACTGTTAGCGAAAAGGGTTTTTTATCTGCCTTAAATACTACTTTTGAAGATTTAGGTAAAGAAGGTTTTAGAGTACGCCAAAAACAATATCTAGCCGCTAAAGGTTATTTGGGATTATCTCAACAAACTATTGATGCTTTAGAATTGCAGGAAAAATATGGAAAAAAGGCCTTAACAACAGATCAATTACTTGCAAAAATTCAAGCCGGTATTTTGGCTAGAGAAAAAGCATTGACTAAAGAAAAAGCCGCACAACAAGCATTGGACAAAAAGAAGGCTGAATTGGCCGCTATGTTTGATCTTGATCGCATTAACTTACAAGCCGCTTTAAGCCGTAAGTTAAATGCTGAAGATGAATTGCGTGTAAAGATATTACAGAAATTACAAGATGGTA
>Ga0214923_10002772_pt1 | contig 22771 bp, 23 predicted proteins | sample LL1510_MetaG_FD_177993 | JGI IMG/M metagenome (GOLD analysis project Ga0214923, IMG submission 177993) | Freshwater microbial communities from Lake Lanier, Atlanta, Georgia, United States - LL-1510 | ecosystem: Environmental > Aquatic > Freshwater > Lake | place: USA: Georgia | collected...
AACATAATGATTCGAGAAGGTAAACTATATTTTATCGATTTTGGACTTTCTACTTTTTATGTAAATGAAAAACGAGAACATTTGTTCAATTCGGGAGATAAAAAAGAAATAACGGGTACTCCAAAATGGGCAAGTATTAATTTACACAGTGGTTGTTCTCATAGTAGACGCGATGATCTAATATCTTTAGGATATATTTTTCTATTTTTATTAAACAAAGGTTCGTTACCATGGGATAATATTGATGTCGATGTATTAACTGACGTATCTGAAATAAATCTAAATCATCCTAAGAACCTGGTCAGGATGGAGAAAAAATCATTAGATTCATTGATATCGCATCAACGAGATCAAATATTTATTAATTATATAACAAATTGTTATGAATTATCATTTGCCGAAGAACCAAATTATGAAACATTAAATGATATTTTAAAAAACGATATAAATAAATAGCGCGATTAATTGTACAGAGTAATACTATGAGTACTACCGATCGCGTTTTGGGGCAAGTAAAGTGGTTTAACAACAAGGCAGGATATGGGTTTATTACGTTGAATGACGGCGAGAACGCAGGAAAGGATATTTTCGTGCATTACACTTCGATTCGAGTTACCAATTCTCAGTATAAGTATCTTACACAGGGCGAGTACGTAGAGTTTACACTAGATAAGTCTAGTTCAGAGAAGCACGAACTCCAAGCGAATGATGTATCTGGCGTTAAGGGCGGCAAGCTTATGTGCGAGGTTCGTAGAAGCTCGTTGCCCCAAGATGGAGAGCGTCGCCCTGTTCGTTCATATCGTAGCTACAACGCAACCGATGGCGAGGCATGCGAGACCGATGATGATTTCAAGAAGGTCCAGCGCCGTCGCCCTGCTCCTCGCAAGCCTCGCGTCGAAGTTAAATCACAATCTTAAACATTCTATAAAAAATTTGTTTTTATAGAATTGATTAATTCATAACAGAATTTTTATCTATTACTACTTCTTTTGCGATATTACGTAATATTTTTTCGCGATTTTTTTCATCTTCTTCTGGAGTTTGTCCGCCTAAAACAGCCAGCATTATTTTAATAAAGTTCTCGTTTTGTTGCGTATTGTTTACTATGCATTCCGGATATTCTTTTTGCCATTCCAACATCTGTTGAAAATTTTTATCTGCAACCATTTTCACCGCTCTCGTTAACCGTGATTTATCTTCGTTTTCTTTTTCCCATACATCCTTATCTTTAACATACATTGTTTCGCGTTTTACATCAGTGCAATGTATCGGACGCTTATGTACGTCCATTTGTTTAAGACCATTTACTATTATTTTTGATATTCCTTCTACATATCCTAAGCGACCTGTTTCCTCAAAATCGGTTAATTTAAGTTGGAGGGAATTAACGAAATCAATAAGGTTGAGCGCGTCTTTGCATTTTTCGTTTAAAAATACATTTAAATTAAAACTATTATTGTTTGTTATATTGTTTTGTATCATTGTATTTTGAGTCGAAAGCTCGTTGATTTTATTGTTCTGTTCAATCAATAACGTTTTAAATTCATTGGTTTGTTTCACTATTTCTAACAGCAAATTCGCGTTTAATGACTGATTATTTTCCGATAAAATACTATTTAATAATGATTCATCACCTAATGAACCCGTACATTTTTTTTTATGATTACATAGACTGGACATGTGCTTGTATGATTTTCCACATTTGCAATAATATTCACGAACATTAGGCGCGGGGATAATCCCGTTAGGAATTATTAGTAAATTATGTTTGCGAGTAGATTTATGTTTAATAAAATCTTTTTTGTTATTTGTAAAATAGTCACACGTAATACATATATATTTTTTGGGGATTTCTGGGGACTTTTCCATTCGTATATAGACGAATGAGAAAATCCCTAAACCCGATAGACGCGTTGGGGATTTTTTAATTAGGCAAAATTCGGTTTTTATTTACGCAGAGGATTTTTATTATTTATTCATAGTATATCGTTATTGTTTACAATAACGATATGAAAATCATTTCTTTTGTTGGGGATTTTTTGGGATAAATAATTAGTATTTTTGACTAATAATAAAATCCCCATGCCGTTTTTTTGTTAATTTTTTTATGCAGTCATGCATAAATTAAAATTTTGGTATTTAAAGCTTTTCAGTCACAAGTGAAAAATCCGAAAATTTTAATCTCGTGCTTTTTCATTTTGGACATTTTTAAAATGTCCATTTTCAAAAAGTTGGTCCATTTCTTTTTCTGGAATTCGCTGCATAAAATTATTAGTTGTTTTGCTTGTTTTTTGCTTATCATTTTCAGTAACAAAGTATTAAGGACGAATTCGCTGCATAAATAAAAAATTAATTAAATTTATGGTAACGATCAAAAATGTCCAAACATTTATATTATTGTTCAAGGTAAGGGGATTTTCAAATTAGGCAAAATTAGTATTTTATTTTTAGGTAACAAAAATTTAAATTATTATTAATTACTCACTGCATAATAAATAATAAAAAATAAATGGAATAAAAAACTGGAAAAAATTGGGATAAATAATTAGTATTTTTGACTAATAATAAAATCCCCACGCCGTTTTTTGTGAATTTTTTTATGCAGTCATACACAAATTAAAATTTTGGTATTTAAAGCTTTTCAGTCACAAGTGAAAAATCCGGAAAATTTAATCTCGTACTTTTTCATTTTGGACATTTTTAAAATGTCCATTTTCAAAAAGTTGGCCTATTTCTTTTTCTGGAATTCGCTGCATAAAATTATTAGTCTTTTTGCTTGTTTTTTTCTGAGCATTTTCAGTAACAAAGTATTAAGGACGAATTCGCTGCATAAAATTCCGATCGAGAACTTTTGTCGCGAAAATTGAATGGTTTTGTTTGTTAAAAATACAATTATATTACTAATATGGTACAACGCAATATATATAATGATTATGAACAATTGCACGAAATGTGTTCAGTGGATGAAAACCATGAATGGAATGGTAGTTATCACCGTTGGTTTCCTAATAATTGGACTTTGGATCATGAACCAGAAACAGGACCGGCAGATTGTTTTAATTGCGCTTCGTATGGTTGTTATAAAGGAGAATTTATTGGTTATTGCGCGAATTGCGCCAAATACGTTTATAAAGGAAAACGCGGTAGAGGTTTTATAGACGTTTGTACTGAATTAGTAGATGATGATACCAAGAACTGGACTAGCGTTTTTGAAACATATCTACAAGGGGCGGAATTCGCGAGATTTTCTGATGATAATGAAGTCGTTATAATAGATAGCGACAACGATTTTGATGAAGATGATGATGAATCAACTGTAAATGATAATGTTGAATTCATAGGTCAGGAAACGATATTTGAATCTCATTTTGAGGGAGGTTATTTTGAATTCTAATAATATTTGCACTCAGTTTATTGATAATTCATAAAAAGGTATTGTGCCGTGTTTTTTTTATAAGATAATATATAAATGAAACTATTAAGCTTAACAGAGTTTTTAAATATATTCAATGGTGATGCTATAAATTTTAATGAATTCATTAAAAAGGCGACGGTAAAAACATCAGCCGGTTTAGTTCCAATTAAAGAATATATGTCTCGCCGTTCTATTGATAAATCGACAATCCGTATACTTTTTGATAACATTCAAAACCGAAATGAATATTTAACGCGATTTTACAAATTGTCTCTCGCTGTAGAGCCCGACGATTTACATATTACCGAATCGCCTATGAAAAATCGGCACATGAATAATAATGCCACTATTAATTATAAAAATGTGATTCGTAATATGCATTATAAAGGCATATTACAAGATACAAAATCTGGTCTAGATGGTATTCCTACATATATTGACGTTCTCAAAGATTTGTATTTGCAATCCATAATTGATTATAAATTATTGACTCCTAGTGCATCTCATTATATTAAAGAAGGCAGAATAGGTTCTGTTTTTTCGTCTTTTTATTTTCGTGCCTCCATAATGAACCCATATTTAGTATATTCACTTAATCATTCCGTGTTAAAGGGTACAAGAATTTTCACACCAACTCTTGGTTGGTCTTCGTATTGTTTCGGGTTTTTGGAATGTACAGATGTCGTCGAATATGTGGGCACAGATGTTATAAAAGATGTCTGCAAAAAGACATTGGAGTTTTCTAAGTCTTATTCTGATAAAAAAACGACTATATTTTGCGAACCATCGGAGAATTTGTCTAAGTCCGCGCAATTTCGTAAGAAATATAAAGAACATTTTGACGTGGTGTTTTTTAGTCCGCCTTATTACCGTCTTGAACTATATAAGGGCGCGGAACAAAGCACGAATAAGTATAAGTCTTACGAACAATGGTTGGCTGGTTATTGGGAGGAAACGATAAAACTATGTTATCATGTTCTAGAAAAAGGTGGACGCCTTTGTTATATTTTATCGGGGTACGGTTCTGATAACACAGAACAGTATGATTTATTGGGAGACATGAATAGGATAACTAAAGAACATTTTAAATTTCATAGTCAGCAATTGATGCATAATAAAGACGTACACTCTACGAATCACAAGGAGACTGCGGAAAAGATAATGATATTTTTGCGCAATTAAACGTAGTCATCTAAAAACCATAGGCGGGACATATTAATTTTTCGTAATCAATATCACTATTTTCCGTTAATACGTCGTATACATTATCGGATTTTTTGTGGGCCAATTTAATAAATCTAGACACATTAGACTGATAATCGGTAATACAAATGTTAGAATTTAGCGTTATATCTATTCCTACAATCATATTCAAGATGTGTTTGTATTTTTCTTCTTTATTCATATCTTCAACGGGTTTAGTTTTTTCTATTTTATCAATAATAGTAGACAAATATGCTTTATTTTTTGCGGAATTTAATAATATATTCTTTTGCATGTTCGACATTATAGTTCCGTAATCATTTTCGTCGCATAGCGTGCATAGTTTAATGTTTAAATTTCTATTTTTAATAATTTGTTGTAGATTTTTATAACTATTATAATCGTCTGTCTGTAAATAAATATTTTCGCATTTCGGATTTTTTATTAATAACAAATCTATGTATTTTTCTTCGTTTATAAAATCGCTTTCTGAGCCCAATTTATCGCCTCTTCTTATAAAAATAGAGTCGTAATTATTATTTGATAAATTTAATTTGTTCATAGAATTTTGTATTTCTTTTTTTGTATTTTCGTTGTATTTATATATTTCTGGAATAGCTTTTCTGTATTCGTCTATTGAATAATCTTCTAAAACGTTTTGGTGACCAAAATCTTTTGTATTTGATGAATTATTAATATTTTTTAGTTCGGTGTTTATAAAATAATCCTCCCATCCTAAATGCGATTTAAAAACCCATCCTTCTGAGTTTATTTTAAAATTTTTATTGTGTTTTTTGCAATATATGTAATGATTTATTGTGAAGAAAAACGTAGAATAAAATCCGGCAAACCCAGAATTGGCTAGATTTGAAGTTACGGTATCTACTTCATCAATGTTCTCTTTTTTGACCAATAAATACAATGCAGAGACGCAGGTTATTAATAAAATAGAAAAAATAAATATTAAAACTGTCTTAGTAGTTTTTATCATTTAAATATAAATATAAATATATTTTTATTTATCATAATAAATAAAAACAGGATCTATTATGAGTATTGACCAACAATTGGCCATGAATTTCTCAGTAAACAATCGTCTTGTGCCGCTAGAGCTTATCAATATTATAAAAAGTTTCGCATTCCAAGATAGAACAGTGGCGTTTATAAAACACAAAAAACGCGATATAGTAGAACAATTTGAAAACGCCGTTTATTCTCGCAAAAATAGCTGCAAATGGGTTAATGACGATTCGGAAACTTGGCTCTTTATGTTTGCATATCAACGGTTTCCGATGCAAAGTACGAATTGTTCTTACTGCGGTAATTACTTTAGAGTAATAAATAATAAGTTACGTTGTAGATGTATAACACATAACGCGCCGCAGTTTATTGGTTGGATAGAATAAATAATCAAAATGTCGGAATGCCTTCAAAAACCGTTATATTATCCGGTAAGTTCTCTCGATTAAATAATCCGAAAACGTCTGATGCTAAATACAGAGTGATAGGGAATTCACTGTTTTTTACCGCACATTGTTGCGTCCATTGCTCTAAACGAATAACATGATTTAGACCTACGATTCGTCCAATAACTCCTCTATGTTCGGGTAAGGGTTTTGCACGAGGATTGCCCGTGGGTTTTTTACAGCGCCATTCGCACGAAAGTGCGTTTTTGTGATTGGGGAAGCCGGTCAGTAATGCGTAAATTTCCCAGCCTCCGCCACGACCATGCGTATAAACAGCCCCGCCACTAATCTCTTCGTTATGTTGGCGAAGTCGACGTTTCGGATCATTGGTAGATCCGATATAAGTGAGTCCGCGATATTGGGGCTGTACATTCCGCAAAAAATAGCAGTACCATGGTCCGTTATCGATACGTTCGTCCATTTATATAGTACAAAATATATTTCTAATTGGAATTCGCGTAATATAATATTCAATATCTACAATATGTTTGTAATGAAAATTGCAGAAAGAGGCCAATCAATATCATAACATAGATGTTAAAAAATATAACGATCGCATAATTGAATCGGCTTTCAACTGGCGGATAATACGCATAAGGACATAGCACTATCGAGGCGCCAAGCTGTGTTAACTGTAACCCAGTAATAGCCATCTTGATAGATTTAATTCTCGGGATCTTAAGCATAGACAACAAATAATAGGCGTACATGATGGAATGCACGAGCGAATTAATAAGATTAGCCGTCCAGATCGCGTCTACTTTATATACATAACACAAATGCCAGCAAAATATGGCCCCGATATGATGAAACTTCTGTAGAAACACGGGTTCTTTCTTTTGCAGAATAACTAGTGCAATATCCATGAACTCATAATATTTGGATAAGTAAAACCATAACGCCAACTTATCGAACTCTGGAATATTGAAATAGTATTCGTGTTGAAAAACGATACCTCTAGTGTATATAACATTAGACATTTTTATAAATGTGTATAGGCTGAATGCGCTAAGGCCAGCGTTATGAACAGAAGCTAATACAAAAACAGTGTTTTTATTTAAATTTATCTCTTTAACGCGGTCGATATATTTATAATAAATAAATGTTACGGCGAATGGAAAAACCAGATGATACATTGTCTTGTAAATAAGATTTATTGTATTTATGTTATTTACACAAAAATAATTAAGTGATGCGCGGCGCATGATATCAGATGTAAAAGCGCTTGGTATTTATCCGCTATTTCTTTATTCTCGTCATAACTAAAAGAGTTCGTGTAGCGCCCGTAATAATATAAATATATGGTGCTTATAAAAGAAGAAAATATAATCAATAAAAAAGCAAATTTGTTTGTTGTTATCATTTGTTTTGATTTTTTTAATGCATAATATGATCCATTTATTACTATTCCAAGGATAGGTATTTTATCTATTACATAAAAGTAAATGTTACCAGGAAAAACCCGTGAATTAACAATGAAGTCAATGTTAATAAATAGAACCAAGTAGAGTAAACATTATACCCTTTTATTCTAGCGTGCGCAAAATTGGTTATAAACAAACAGCTGCTGTATACTAAAATATTATCTATTAATTTATTCATTGTTAATGAAAACATATATCTTTTAATTTGTTTACTGTTTTTTTAATTATGAGAGACCCCCAATATAGATTTAATGCGAAAAAAAAACATGGAGCCGCGCATGCTAATACAGTTAAAACGGGCTTGTTTTTAATAACATAAACGCCGTAAAAAATATTTAAAAAATACGGCGTCACTGCGATTATTCTGTAGTAAATAAATGACGCGGCAAATAAAACTTTAAAAAATAAAGAATTGGGAAAAACATATTGCAAATTCAAAAAAAGAGTAGTACAGCTTATATATATTGTGCATTTAAGAGCTGCATGAAACAATAACGTGGGTTCGTATGCATAAATATAATAAGAAATGGATATAACAGTAAAAATATGATGACCCAAATATAATGCGATTTGAGGTTCTGGTCGTTTTCTGTGATTGTTTAATTCAATGAATATATTTACGAACTCATAGGCAGCAATTGATTTAAATATGTTGACTCCGTTTTGCTCTAGCGTGTTGGAATAATATAAATAGGTGGTATAAATATTAAACCAGGTGAAAAAAGATAGTGGAACAACGTTATTTTTAACGAATTCAATGTTCATGTGATACAAAATATAGATCGATAAATCTTTATTTTATTTATTTATAATCTTTTATGTATTGAATGATTTCCGGTGGATAATTCATTTGCTCGAGTATTTTCACCGCACCCTGAATGCGCGAAATGCCCTTCTTCATCTTATACGTATAACGAACAGATCCATCCGGCTCTTGAATAACATCCATCTTATAATTTTGAACAGCGCCCGTGCGTTTCATTCTCTTACATACAGATATATAGTGAGTGGTGAGAACAAAGCTTACGTTCTCAAATTTACTCAAATATTTCAAGAAGGCAAACGCCGATTTGGTTGCCTCCAAAGGATTGGTTCCCGAAAATAATTCGTCAAAGATACAGAAATGACGAGCCACGGCCGAGTCCGATTCACATATAACATCAATGATTTCTTTGCATCGCCTGGATTCCGCCTGGAATAAACTATCGCGGCCCGACGTATCAGGTATATTTAAATAGGAATGAATATGTGTATACGGTTGCAATGTGCAGCCGCTATAAAATCCGCATCCAACCTGCTGGCTAAATATAACATTCAGTGTTGTTGTTTTAATCATTGTCGTTTTTCCGCCGGCATTGGGCGACGAAATAATAATGTTTTTACGAAGCGAACAATCGTTTTTAACGGGGCTCTCCTGCGCTAGGGGCGGGTAATATTGTTGTTGAATATCACATTGCACTTCTTTTGAGAACTCGGCAAAATGAATACGACCGCTTTCCAGGTTTTCGAAAACGCCAGATAAATTATCGATGTAGCCGGCGAATCCACAAGCGTATCGAAGCGCCGATTCATACGCATCATTACAATGTAGTTCATAATAACACTTCAACATATATCCCATTTCCGTGAACTTATAAATGGAGATTTCGAAGGGCTGAATGTTCTCAAATTCATCATACATTTTTCGCAATTCATATAATTGATGTTCAGTTTCTTTGATGAACGGCCCGTACGTTGCGCAATCCTTATTCAGATCAATAAAGGTTTCCATACTTTGAATGGAGTGATGGATAAACGATTTCATTTCGCACAAATGCGTATTCACCGTCGCCATGTTTTGATAGAAGTTGCGGCACTGATTGATGTTTTGGTAAATCTGTAATAAATAAAAGCCGAATGTTACCGCCAGATATAACAATTTATCGATGGACATGTCGGATAAACTAGTCATGGCCTTACCGATAAAATGATGTTGAGCAATGGTTTTGAGAACATCACAATACATTTCGAAATTGATGGGTATGTTTTGAAGACGTAATATAATAAAAGGGAAAATAAGCAGTAGCACCGGAATAAGAAGACTTATAACAGGCGACACGATGTTCGCTAAAGTGATCGCCTCTAAAAAGTTGGGAGAACGATTCAGATATTTTAACATATTCCAATCTATGAATCCGTATTTTAAATAGAAGTCTTCGTTCTCTTTAGTGTCCTTCCATATTTCACCAAATAAGGTACAATTGATTTCGTGTTTTGACGATGCCGACATTTTGTTCCCATAAGAATTCATGTTTTTGAGAACCTGCTTCGTATCATCTAAAAAATCGGTCGCCGTGCTATATTGTTTGTTCCATTCAGGAATGAGGTCTCGCGCGAATTTGTGTTTGGGTTGGAATAGATACTCATACATAGGTTTATTGGTAGACACAGTTAATTCTAAATCATCGGAAACTGTTTTCGAGAGTGCGTGTTTTTTGCTTTCCTCTAAATAAGTGATCGGTAGACGGAAATTGTGCGCCAAATTCAGGTTTTTCATGCTCTCTGGACAATCGGGTCCCTGGCCTTCTACTATCTTTGGATTCAGCTGCTCCGAAATAACGGTAATTAAATTTAACATTATATTAAATTTAATGAAAAAATTACGGCGAGTCTATCGCAATGCGAGGGAACCAAGGTTCCCCCGTGCCCCCTCCTTTACGTTCCTTTGTTTCTTGAACATGCCTTGTGTTTTCAATTAACAATGTTTTTTATAAAGGAGGGGTTGCAGAGGAACCTTGGTATTTCTTCTCATGCCCCGCCGCATTTTCTATATCATATTTTGTTATCTCTTGCACATGCTTTGCGCTTTCAATCAAACAATGATTTGCGTAAAGCGCGAATGCAGCGGCGCCGCATAAACATGCTCCGGCACATATACATTTACCCAATAGTATCATTTATAATGAAATGATAATATATTATTTACCGACTAAATGCACCATCGAGTCACTGCGAATCACAATTCTGATTACTTTTTTCCAAAGTCTGCCGGCATTTCTTTAATATTAATCTTGAAATGTTCTTCAATATTACGCATATTAAATATGTCGCGTTTCGTAACAAAATTTATCGCACATCCCTTACGACCCCAACGACCACTACGCCCAATTCTATGTAAATATGTACTCGTGCATTTCGGGATATCAAAATTAATAACGGTGCTCACCTGTTGGATATCTATTCCGCGCGCAGTCACATTCGATGAAATAAGGACCCGATAGGAACCTCCGCGAAACGCGTGAAAAATCTTATCACGTTCTGATTTATCCATAGAACTATGTATCGCGCAAACCGAAAATCCGTCCGCGGTCATGGCTTCATATAAATCAGCAACACGTTTTACACTATTGCAGTAAATGATGCATTGATTAATACTGATAACAGTAAACAAATTCTTAAGCATATCAAATTTGGCGAAGTCGTCGTACATAGCTATAAAAAATTGTTCTATGCACTCCAGAGTCAATTTATCCGGAGTAACAACGATTCGAACAGGGTCTCGCATGAATTTCTCAGTAAGAACCATGATTTCAGGAGGCATAGTAGCACTAAATAGCGCAACCTGAATACTTTCATTAAAATGCTGAAATATGTTATAAATTTGGTCCTTGAATCCGTGCGAAAGCATTTCGTCAGCCTCATCGAGAACAAGCATTTTCACTTTTGAAAGATTAATATATCTACGTTTAATCATATCATATATTCTACCTGTGCATCCAACTATAATATGCGGACAGTTCGATTTTATTTCTGCAGCACTATCATGAATTGACGTTCCGCCAATAATTGTAGATACCAAAAGTCCAGTCATGGATGAACCGATTGACGATATTACGTTAGCAATCTGTTTCGCCAATTCATGCGTGGGTGCTATCACTAGACCTTGTAATGACTTTTCTGAAACGTCGATGCGTTCTAGTAATCCAACTGTAAACGCTCCGGTTTTTCCAGATCCTGATTGCGCCTGTGCGATAATATCCCTTCCCGATTTAATATGTCCAAATGTTTTTTTTTGAATATCGCTAGGATTCTCAAATCCGTAGGTAAAGACGCCTCTTAAAATCTCGGTTTTCATATTAAAATCGTCCCATGTTTTTAATTTTTCTTCATCGGTTTCACTTATCATTGTAATGTATAATAAAGTTATAGTAAAAGTTTTATATTCTATTTATTAATAATAATAATATCAATAACATTATTATAAATGGGTGTAAAAGATATAAATGTTTTCACAATAATATACTATGAAAATTTTTACATTAGAAGATTATAATCAAATCATATTCGATGGATTTTCATATCAATTGCCGGAACCAGTTTCATTAATTATAACATCTCTTACTAAAGAAATAGACACTTTTGCTCCCCTGCCGTTAGTTTCTTCAATAAACGAAGACAAATCAAAAAAGGGTTTTCAAAGCGCAAACGGCAAAAAACAAGGGTTAAAAGAAACGAATCTTACGAAGATTGGAATGCCGTTCGTTCATTCAAATCTACAGTAATTGAGAAAAAGGAGGGTATAGAAAAATTAATGAACGATATACGTGCATGTTTGAATAAAATATCCAATAAAAATTACGATAATCAAAAAGAGGAAATAATTAAATTGGTTCAAGAAATCTCACAATATAATGAAGTAGATATTTGTTCGGTAGCTTTGGCTATTTATGATATAGCAAGCAATAATAAATTCAATTCGTTGATATATGCTAATTTGTACAAAGAAATAATTGCGGTTTATCCAAAATTAATCGAGCCTTTTGAAGAATTTGTGACTTCGTATAATGAAAGTTTAATTCATATAAATCATGCAGATCCGAACACAGACTATGATAAATATTGCGAATATATTAAAACGAATGATCGTAGAAAAGCTGCTGCGACTTATTTGTCGAATCTAGTTAAAATAAATTATTTATCCAAAGAACGTATTATTGATGTAATATTAAATTCTCAGACCATTATTATGGAATACGTTGAATTGGAAAATAAAACTAACGAAGTGGATGAAATAACAGAAAATTTATCTATATTTGTTACTATATTAAAAGATGACTTAAAAGAAGTAAAGGGATGGGATAGAATAATTGATAACATTAATGTATGCTCTAAAATGAAGACGAAAGAAAAAAAAAGTTTATCAAGCAGATCAGTATTCAAATATATGGACATATTAGATACCATAAATAAATAAATATGAACACATTATTTTTGTGTAAAATAATAATAATGTATTTAATTCCAAAGCGTTAGTGGTAACATTTTATTAATATTTTAATATTTATTGTATAAAATAGGAATCGCGGTAACAATTGCTAATAAATCTGCATAAAAAAGAAAATAAAACAATATGTATATAGTAATTCATATTAATAATATGGTAAAATCAATATTAATGCCTGAAAACGTTAATTATGAGGAAATAAAAATCATAGATGACGAAGATATAGGCGCAGAATCCACTTTGTACGAATACGAACCTTATTCTGACGTTACTATTGTTATCGCTTTAGGTAAAGAAAAATACACCTATTCTAAATATGAGATTGTTTATTACCCTATTTATTTAGTAGTCTCAGATAAAGCCAAATGCAAAATAGGAGTGTTTGAAATAAAAAATTCCAATCTTATTAATAGTTTAGACGAGGACAATGATGTTATGTTAGACAAAGGTAACATATTATTATTTAGTTTCGTCACAGAAGAATTTTTAAAGAAGTCGCGTCCCGTGATAGTTGACCAAGAAACGAATAACGAAATTGATAATATCGAAAAAAATATTAGAGAAGATGCAGAAGAAATAGTACAAATTGAAGTTAGCGACGAAGTCGATGTAGTGAGATTAAAATTACCAAAACAAAATATAATAAAAGATATGCAATCGAAAGATCCTGTTACTCGCGGAGTATTTACGATTTATAAAGATCAAAAAATGCCGGTAAATTTAGTGGAAGAAAACGAAGAAATATCAAATGTTCTTAAGGAACAATACAATGAATCATCGAAAAGCAATTGGCTAGAACGATTTATGAAGAACAACAATTATGATATTGTCGATAATGAAGGTGGAGGTGATTGTTTTTTCGCAGTAATTCGTGATGCTTTTCAACAAATGGGTCATATAACTACGGTTTCAAAATTGCGAGAGGTTTTATCAGAAGAAGCAACTGATAATATGTATTCGCAATATAGAACTCTTTATGTGAATTATTTATCTGAGATACAAGAGAAAGACAAAGAATTGAAAGAGATAAAAAAAACGATAGCTGAAATGAAAAAACGAAACGAGTCTATAAAAGATAAAAAAGAATCCGCGAAAATTATAGAAGAAGTGAAAGAAATTAATAAACGTTTTCAGCGCGTTAAATTAGAAAAGGAGGAAACTCAAGAGTTAATGTCGGAATTTAAACACATGGCCGCTATCGATAATCTTGATAAATTTAAAGAATATATAAAAACGTCTAGTTATTGGGCAGATACATGGGCTATATCAACCATTGAGCGTTTACTGAATATAAAAATAATTATTTTATCGAACGAATCGTATGAACAGGGCGATTTAGATTCCGTTTTGCAATGCGGTCAATTAAATGATAGCGATCTAGAAAAACAGGGCAATTTCAATCCAGATTATTATATAATGACTTGTTATTTGGGTAATCATTATCAATTGATAACTTATAAACACAAACGAATTTTTAAATTCACTGAGATTCCGTATGATATAAAAGTTATGGTAATTAATAAATGCATAGAGAGAAACGCCGGTCCATATTATTTAATACAAGATTTTAGAAACATGAAAACGCGTCTAGGACTTTCAGCCGATGAAGGAGCGCCTACCGAAGACGAAGAAGAATATTTGGTAGACGATCTATTTGATCCAGAAATAACATTTATGTTTTATGCGAAATCAGCAGCAACAGCAAAAGCAGGAAAAGGTTCAGGTGAAAAAATACCAGAAACCCGATTATTGGAATTTAATTTTTTAAATAAAGATCCAATGAGTAAAGAATGGCGTAGAAAATTGGACGATGGATGGATGACGGCTTTCGAATTAGACGGGCATCGATGGTCTTCAGTAGAACATTATTATTTGGCGAGCCAGTTTAAAAAAGGATATCCGGATTTCTATTTGAAATTTTCGCTGGATAGTGAAACAGATATTTCAAAAGATATTAATTTGGCCCGAGCAGCAGGAAGTAAAAGCGGAAAATTAAAGGACCGTGTTTTGCGTCCGAAGAATATAAAATTTGATGCGGATTTTAATGAACCTGATTTTGTTATGCGAAACGTCGAAGAACGTGCTAAGGCTCTAGAAGCCAAATTCATGCAAAATCAAGATTTAAAAAAAATATTGGCGGAAACAAAAAAAGCTAAATTGGTTCATTTTATAAGAGGCGATCGACCTATAGCAGACGATTCTTTAATGAAATTGCGTGGGAAGATATTATCTCCTCATTTATCTAAAAACGAAAAAAATCATTGAGAGTCAATATTATAATTGTATGAAAAAATGCATGAATAATTACGTGATTTGGAGAACACCATTTTTGGCGCGAATAGGACGAACTTAAACAAAATAATGTTATACACATAGATAAAGCTAATGTATATACAATTTTATCCGACCATTCGTTTTGTTTGTAAAATAATACATACACAGAAAACAAAAACATAGACAATTTTGAGAACGCGCTATCAAATTTATGGCGAGTTCCGTTGCGCAATGGATTCATCCAAAAAATTACAGAAATCGCAAATGATAGTAAAAGAATAATGTCCAATACTATTGTTATTTTATCATTTGTTGTAAAAAAATTATTGATAACAGGAAGACACATTAAAAGAGAGGTAATAGATAATAAATAAATCATCATTTATAATAATCATCTAATATTATTATAAAAATTATACTAATTCGAAAACGGACATTCGAAGTGTGTTATTTAAAACCACGGATTTTGAAAAGTCGACTCCTTCTATTTTTTTTACAGCCGATAAAAATTCTGGTTCTATGTATAAAATTTCTAAGAGATTAATGTAATTATCTATATTTTCAGTATCTTTGTTAAAATTAAGTGTCTGGCCGTTTCGAGATGCGCACCATTCTATGTATTTGTTAATATGAAACATATATATACATTTCAAAATATAATACGATAATATTTGTGTTTCTTCTTTGTAATTATAGACGCGTTTAGAATTAGATGCGTCATCTTTTTTATAAAGATCTTCGTATGTTAAATGGAAATGCTTCAATATTTTTGTGCATTGCAAAAGGGAGAACATTCTTTCGTAATATATCATTTTTTCGGTTTTTTCTATCATTTTAACTATATTATTTTTATGCGTTTGAAAAAAAGCTATAAACATTACGTTTATAGTTTCTGCCCATACCTCGCAATACGTTTCAAAAACACGAACGTCTGATTTTACTGGAAATAATTTTAACACACTCGCATTGGATTTTTCTGTATCTTTTTCTGAAAAATCTAGACCCAAACAATGGAATGTTTCGTGGACAAGAACCTTGAACCATTCTTCCTCTCTGAATATATTTATTTCAGTATCAACGTTGCATGATGTGGTAAACGCGCTATTTGCATGTATAGTTCCAAGAGGTTCTTTTTTAAAAGGTAATTTTTTTTTAATGTTAGTGAAAAATATATTAATTCGTAAACTTCGAGAACATTTTGAAGGTGCGAAATGAATAGCAATGAATAACCATAAATATATGCGGTTTAAATGTTGATTTAATAACGTGCTAGAAATGTTCTCAAAATGATACATGGATAAATTTATTTTTCGATCATGAACTTGAAACACTAATTCTGTTTTATGTTTTCTTTTATTGTTAATAATAGTTTGTATTTCTTTTGGAATATAATTATCCGCCTTATCTTTATTGTTTTCGCTGTTAATGTTATTAATTTCCACAGTTTCAAACGATTTTTGACCTTTTATTAATAGACCAAATAGTCTTGTTAAAAATCCCTTAGATTGTGTCGAAAAATGAGAATTAGGAATAGAAGGTAGATTTTTTAAATTATCTAATATTTTATAAGTTATTTCTTTCATCTAAAATATAAATAGATTTTATTATCGGTAACGTTGTCATTCGGGCGTTCCATTGTAAATCTTCAAGAGTGTGAAAAATAATTTATCATTGCAAAAATTGATCACGATGAAAGGTTGTTAAACATGTTAAATAAAATCATGGGAATCAAATCTTTGAATCGTTACTTTATGGAAAATTGCAGCAAGAGGTCGATTCATAAGCGACATTTGCGCGAATTTTCGAATAAAACTGTTGTTGTTGATACGAGCATATATTTATATAAGTTTTCTGCAGAGGGATCTCTTATCGAGAATATGTATTTGATGATATCTATATTTAAAAAATATCGTATTGAACCTATATTTATATTTGACGGCAAACCTCCTAATGAAAAGAAAAATTTATTGATGCGACGTCGGATGGAAAAAAAAGAGGCGCAAGACAAATATACGGAATTGAAAAATGTATTGGATAACGATAAGATAGACGAAGATCAACGTCAACAAATATTATTGGATATGGATTCGTTAAAAAGACAATTTGTGCGCATTAAAGAATGTGATATTATAAATACAAAGAACTTGATGGACGCGTACGGTGTTTCTTATTATGACGCATTAGGAGAAGCGGACGTTTTATGTTGTTATTTGGTTAAAACGGGAAGAGCATGGGCGTGCGTCAGTGATGACATGGACATGTTTGTGTATGGATGCGATAGAGTTATTCGGCATTTAAGCATGTTAAATCATACGGTTATATTTTATGATACTGATAGCATTTTGAATGATATAAATATGACGGAAGACTTATTCCGTGATATTATGGTTCTTTCGGGAACAGATTATAATATGAACAACGAGACTAATCTCATTGAAACATTAAAATGGTACAATCAATATAATAAAACCGCTTCGCACGACACGACTAAATTTTATGAATGGCTATTAAAAAACACAAGATACATAAAGGATATAAACGGATTGATGAATGTGAAAAGAATGTTTGAATTAGAAACGTATGATGAAATTTTGAAGTCAATTCAAATTAAAGACAATAAAAATAAAAATATAGACAATAATGTTTTAAAAGATTTGCTATCGCACGAAGGCTTTATATTCGTTTAGACGTTTATTTTAAAACACCAATATATGCTATTAAAAATAATTTTTGCTAATTCTAAATTATTTGACCTATCATTAGATACTGCTCCAATGTATGCATTAATAGCAACTGATCTACTGCCGCCCGCTGAAGTATAACTTGCTACAAAAGGTATATCTTTATTATTATATGTTATCGTTGCGATTAAATCCGCTCCGGGAGTAAGGTAAACAACGTCTAATATTTTTTGAGGTAAGAACATAGATATATTAGGAGAGCAATCTTTTAATATTGGGTTTCTAGTTTGTATAAAATTTATTTTATTTAGTTTTATAGAAGGTGTGTATGAATAATTTTTGTTATAAAGAAACGGTGTATAACTATAATAAAAATTGGGTATTTGAAAATTTTGCCATACATTATTAGCCAATATTATGTTTCCTCCATTATTTATATAATTTTGTAAATTGTATCCCAATGCAGGATCATATTCATTAATGTCTATTGTTTGTTCAGTTAGAACATCATAAAAAGGAATTATTTTTGTGAATAAAATTACAACACCATATTTTGATATTTTTATATCTGAACCGTCATAAGGAACAAATGTAGTGTAATATTGAAGATCTTCTCCTAATGTGTCTATTTTTTGTTTTACTGATTTTATAATAATTTTTCCATTGGGATTATTTTTATCGTCATATATATTCATATCCAATTCTTGTGGATATCCAATGTTTTGTCTGAATGATAAAAAACCAGGCTCTGTTTGAAGCGATAAAAGTTGGGATTGTAAAAGATTTGCGTCATTTGCTGAATTATAATCATGTATCATTAAAATATTTTTACCGCGCTGTATACTGTTTATTTTGTTTATGAAATCTAAATTATAAATGTATTTTCCCGTGACTTTTTTTGGAACGATTCCTCCCGAACCTCGCATTCTCACAATAGCATCAGTGCATGTATTTTTATCGTAATTAAATAAATTCATTTTACATTATAGTTGTAAAATAAATCTTAACTAAAAGATATTTCGCCTCCGTTTTCGTTAATTGTTGAGAAACCTATTGTGTTTGCTTTATTTCTTAGAGAAACGGAAGACGCGTCGCGATTCGTTCCTCCGTAAAATTTTTTTTTCCAAATAATAGACTGGATTTTTGATGGAGATGATAAATTAGTAAGAGACGTGTCTAAAGATCGCGAATATATGGATCTGCCTGTTGAAAACGTATTGTCGCCTGATGAATTTGCATCTTTAAAAGGCATTGCTTTTGGAGCAGTTAAAATGCGATTATTGTTTTCTTTTAATACTGGAGGATAAGATCTGAATGTAAAATTCATTTTATATTATAAACACATATTATATTCGATTCAATATTATATTATAGACGCTAGATAACTCCCATTGAAATCTTCGTTTCCGGTATGAGTTAAATTTATTCCTACATTAACGTAAATGTTCCCACCCATTTCTGTCCAACGATGGCAAAACATCCAATCTTCAGAAAAATAATGATTGTCTTGAACTCCACAATCAAATAGTGCATACGCGTAATCATTTTCGGTTCCCGATAAAAATCCCACGTCATCAATATATTTTGTATTAGGATAAGCTTTGCTCATTTGTTCTATTACCTCTCTTTTAAACATCATAAACCCTGTCGCCAAATGTTTTACTTTGGCCATATTTGCTTCGATATTTAAAACGCTATCTATATAATTAATATTGTACTTTAATAAGTTGTGTTGTATTGCGCTTTCATCAGAAATAACTCCTCCGAACTGAGACTCTTTTTTTTTATTTATCCATTTTTTTATTACGTTATCTTCTTTTGTTAGTTTTTCCCAATAATAATGTTTCAATGGATAAACTCCTCCGCATAAACATTTGTCCGATAACATTAATTTTAAAATATCAATCGGATCCCATGTGATGTCTGAGTCTATGAATAATATGTGCGTGCATTTTGTATCATTCATAGCTTTGGCTACTAAATTATTGCGAGCGCGAGAAACTAAACTATCATTTCTGCAAAATTCCAATCCCATTGGGATATTGAACTTTTCCAATAATTCTTTTGTGCTCATTATACATTTTACATAGTTAACGTAGCATAAACTTCCATAACACGGCGTTAAAATGTATAACTTTGGATTTTTTTCAGCAACGTACGTTGTTATCTTTTCTTCGAATGTTTGCGTCAAATTCATATAGGTTATATGAATTTGAAATATTTATATTGTTTTAACTCGTATTTTTATATTTTTTCTTTAATTTACGCGGTGGCGGCAACAGCGGTCTTCACGAAGTGATGCTTCATGAACTTCTGGAGGTTGAAGTAGGTGAGCTCGTCCTCCTTGCCCAACTTAAGAAGCTTAGTGAGTTTGTTATCGGGGTTGATCTTACGACCGTTCTTGGTATCCTGGAGATTGTTGGCGCGGATATAAGCATTAATCTCCTTGCTTACTGCGGTACGGGCCATCTCTGTACCCGAAGTCTTGCCTAGGAACTCAGCAAGCTCGTCGCTAATGCGAGTGGGCTTAACGAAACCGGAGGGTTGGCGGTTTCCGGAAGTGCGTCTCTTCTTGGCGCTTGCCTTCTGAGCAGTCTTAAGCTCTCGGGCTACTGTCTTCTCGAGGGTCTTGAAATCGTTCTTGAGGGTGGCTAGAAGTCCAACAAGTTGCTGGAGCTTAGCGCTGTACTCAGTCATCTTAGAGACAAGAGGAGCGGCCTCGGCAGCGTCAGCTACTGGGACAGCAGCCTCTACAGCGGGAGCGACAGCAACGGGAGCCGAAGTCTCCTTCACCGACTTCTTAGCGCGAGGAGTCTTGGATGCGGCGGGAGTAGGGACGGCGGCAACAGGAGTAGCAGCAGGGGCGGAAACATTCTTAGCGGCTCTGACCATTTTTCAGGGCTGTATACAATATAATAGGTCTTCTTTTTAAGTAATTTTGCATCAAAATATATTTTTTGTCGAAGACTATCCGACCCCCGCATCATTTTTCCTAAGGTTTTTTTTAAATAAAAATAAAACGCGTTTTTAATAAGCGATAGATTCATACAACCAAGGCATTGAATTTCTCGCTTCCTCAGAAACTATGGTTAATGCCGATAAAATGTGAAATGCCGAAATTTTTCTATATTCGTCGTCAAACCCACAATATATTAAATTTTCCATTACAGTTAAACATAGTATTTGGAAATCTTCTAAAGGTGCATCATTATACAAAACGTTCCTTGAAAAAATATTAGCAAATGGTTCTAAAAATGGACAAATTTTTTTTTTTAATTCATAAGATAATTGCGCTCTATAATTCCATAAATCTGATAAACAACGATAAAACCTTAAGCAGCCAATTCTATCTAAATTTGAAAACCATTGACTTTGGGTATAGTTTCCTAATTGATCTATTTCCATAAACAAATTTTGTATTCTAGTCGCTATAGGTTTTTGTCTAGATTCGATAATATAATTGTATTTGTTATGCATTTCGCTAACATTATAAATGCCTGGAATAATAGTTGGTCTTAGATATTCTATTGAGAACAATGCGGTTCGGTTAGGTTCGTTTTCATTTAATTCAAATAATCGTCTGGTTTGCGCCGATTGCTTTCTCAAATTATTTGACGCTTGATAAAACTCTGTTTCGTCTCTGAATTCCTCGTATAAAATTTTGGTGATATTATTCAATGCGATAACGTCTCGCAGAGCGTTTTCTGGGAATTGTTCTCGATTATAAGGGTTTTTTAACGGAGTCTTGTTCTTTATGATCTGCATCAACGACGTTAGATTAAATCCGTAAACGAAATTTTTTTTGTCTTTATAACTATAAAACAATTCATAAGGTATTTCGTTCAATGGTTCTAGCGTAACAAAATCGGTATCGTTTACACAAAGTTTTCTGTTTTTGCACGCTTCCCCACGCAATTTAAATGATCTTCTTACTAACCACCCACGAAAATTTTTTTGTATTTTGATGGAAGTTTTCATTTTATGAAAAAGGTCCAAGATTCTATCTATTAATACGTTTTTGTTTCCCGTTCTTGTTAAATTGTATTCTTTAATAATGTTTTTAAGCTCGGGTAGTTTGTATTTTTTTAAATTTACGTTGTTTTCATAATACTGTTTATGAGTCAAAGTGTAATGAACGGGTGTTTTTTTTAAAGAATTTTTTAGTTTGTTTTCTCTTATAAGATTTTGCGGTCTTAATGGTTTGGAGAACATTAACTATATATATTAACTTACATATTATTTTATATTGTTATAAATCAACAATAATTTTAAACAGGAGAACTTCTTAACAAAAACCAGTTATTATGCAGTCGAATTTTGGATAATACAAACAAAAAATTGATTTAAAGATTTGTCTGTACATTTATTATAAATTCCCCGGTTTCTGATATGTCGAAGCAACAAGCAACTCCTATTGTTCTTTCCGTTAAGGATTGGAAGGTTTCTGATATTAAGTACATGCAACCAAAGACAAATGCTGTCGGCGGCAAGGCAATTAGCATGATCAGCACGCAGACGAATCGCAGTCTGCATGTTTCTACTCCCCCTGTTACATCTTGGGGTATTGGCGATTGGACAGATGAGAAGACTGGCGAGTCTAATGGTAAGTTTACCATTTCGCTCTGTTTTCCCAGTCCGGATTATAAGACAGAAGCAACCACTGAATGCCTTGAAAAGTTGGAGGCATTTCAGAATCAAATTTTGGATGATGCAGTAAAGAATAGCGAAGCATGGTGGGGAGAGCAAATGTCTCGCGAGGTTTTGAAGCATACGTTCTTTCCTTTTATCAAGTATCCAAAGGATAAGGTCTCCAAGAAGATCGATCCAACTAAGGGTCCTAGCATGAGCGCTAAGGTTCCTAATTATGACGGAGCATGGAAGGTTGAGATTTATGATGCTAGTCGCAAGCTTCTCTTCCTCAATCCAGCGAATCAACTTTTAACTCCAATCGATTTTGTGCCCAAGAAGAGCAAGGTCGCATGTGTTCTTCAGTGCGGCGGAATTTGGATTGGCGGAAAGGGCTGGGGTGTGACCTGGAAGCTGAC
>Ga0214923_10002773_pt1 | contig 22771 bp, 21 predicted proteins | sample LL1510_MetaG_FD_177993 | JGI IMG/M metagenome (GOLD analysis project Ga0214923, IMG submission 177993) | Freshwater microbial communities from Lake Lanier, Atlanta, Georgia, United States - LL-1510 | ecosystem: Environmental > Aquatic > Freshwater > Lake | place: USA: Georgia | collected...
AGTGAGGCGATTTCACGCGAAGTCTTTGACCGCGAGCCGCCAATCAATGTGATGTACGAGTTCCTCAACGTCGGCGGCAAGAAGATGTCGACCTCCAAGGGGCTCGGCGCTGCGGTGCACTCTATCTCTGAGTCAATTCCGCCCGAGGTACTGCGCTTCCTTTTCTTGCGCCCACGTCCGAACCACGCCATTGATTTCGATCCGGCTGGCAGCGATGCGATTCCACGCCTGCATGACGAGTACGACCGCATCAGCGCCGCCACGGCGGGGAAGACGGTGCGCGGCGAACTGCCACCCGATCACGAGCGCCTGCAGTTCTTCAGCCAGATTGCCGATAGCAGCGCCGATGCGGCGAAGGAGGTTGCCGCCGCGTGGCGCCCGGCATTCGGGCAGCTCTCGCTCCTTCTGCAGCTTCCAGGTGTCAACGTGGTGGAGCGCGCCGCCGCCGAGAAGGGGAGCCCACTCACCGCCGCCGAATCTGCCGAACTGAACGAGCGCATCGCCGCCGTCACGAACTGGTTGCGTGATTACGCTCCTGAAGAGGCGCGGATTGCGGTGCGCCCAGAACTCCCAACCGATGCCGTTGCGGCACTGAGCGCCGAGGAGCGCGCCTGGCTCGGTGCCCTCGCCCCGCAGATCGAAGCGGCACTCGCTGCGGATGCCGCCGCCCTCGGGAGCGGCGACGCCTGGCAGGCGCTCATCTTCAGCGCCGCCAAAGAGGCGGGCCTGCAGCCGGTTCGTGCCTTCGCCTCGCTCTACGCCGCCTTCCTTGGGCGAACGAACGGCCCGCGCGCGGGTTGGTTGCTCGCAGCGATCGATCGCACCCTTATCCTTACGAGGCTGCGTGATGCCGCAGCGGTACAGGGGGTGAGCGCATGAGTGTTGGCACGCAACGACTACGCGACGACGCCGACCGACTTCGCGCCGGGGCGATCGCCAAGCGCGAAGACCCGACGGTTGTTGATGCCGCCCTTGAGGCAGATGCTTCACGGCGCGCCCTCTCGATGCGCGTAGACACACTACGTACCGAGCGCAAGCGCCTCTCTGCCGAAGTTGGCGCGCTGCTCGGCGGCAAGCCGGCCGTTCCAGCAACTGAACCAAAGGTCGTCGCACTGAAGGCAGAATCCCAGAAGGTCGCCACAGAGATGGAGGGGCTTGAGAAAGATCTCGCCGCTGCCGAGGCGCAGCTTGAAGAGTTGCTGCTCCGCATTCCGAACCCGCCCGACGAAGACATTCCCGTTGGCGGCGCCGAGGCGAACACGACGATTCGCACCTGGGCACCTGCAGGGCACCCAGCCATCGGCGCCAAGGGCGAAGACCCAGCAACGGCAGCGGCGCCAGAGCACGATGTGGTTGCGGAACGACTCGGCATCTTTGATCTGGAGCGCGGCGCAAAAGTCGCCGGCGCAGCGTTCCCGGCGTATCGCGCCGACGGCGCAGCACTGATTCGCGCGCTCATCAATCTCTTCCTTGACACCCATGTGCGCGAGAACGGCTTCACCGAGATCTGGCCACCGATCCTGATCAACGAGGCATCGGCACGCGGCACGGGACAGATCCCCGACAAGGAAGACCAGATGTACGTGGTCGGTCGCGACGGCTTCTACCTCGCGCCGACCGCCGAGGTGCCCGTGACGAACCTGCATCGCGATGAAATCCTCGATGGTGCGGAGCTACCGATTCGCTACGCCGCCTACACACCGTGCTTCCGACGTGAAGCCGGCGCCGCTGGCCGTGAGACGCGCGGCATCCTGCGCCTGCATCAGTTCGACAAAGTCGAGATGGTTAGCTTTGAGCGACCTGCAGAGTCGGCCGCCGCACTTGAGTGGCTCACAGCTCGCGCTGAAACGCTGCTGCAGCGCCTTGAGCTTCCGTATCGCGTGCTGCTGATGGCAACGGGCGACATGGGCTTCGTGCAGATGCGCAAGTACGACCTGGAGGTGTGGGCCCCCGGCTCAAAGCGGTGGCTCGAAGTGTCGAGCTGCTCGAACTTTGGCGACTATCAGGCGCGCCGCATGGCTATTCGCTACCGCACCGCGCAGGGCGAGAAGCCAGAACTCGTGCATACACTGAATGGCTCAGGGCTCGCAGTGCCGCGCGTGCTGGCGGCGCTCCTAGAACATGGCGCGCAGCCCGACGGCAGCGTGAAACTTCCCGCCGCGCTGCACCCATACCTTGGTGGCCGCACGCACCTCGCCCCGCCAACCAAGAGCTAGCGGCCGATCCGATACACTCCCTCGTGGAGGGGTGCCGGAGTGGTTGAACGGAGCTGTCTTGAAAACAGCCCAGGCTGGTAACGGTCTGCGGGGGTTCGAATCCCTCCCCCTCCGCCACACCCCAATCGCTCACTCTGCGCCACACTGCGCCTCATGAGTAGCGGCCTCTGTTCCATCTGCACCCATGCGCGGCTCGTGGTGAGTGGCCGCGGGTCGCACTTCATGCGCTGTGGGCTCTCCGATACAGATGATCGCTTCCCGCGCTACCCGCGCCTGCCGGTCATGCGCTGCGCTGGTTTTAGCGCTGAGACTCCGCCCGACGCGTCGCCGCCATCAGCAGCGTCCACAACTCCACCAGATCTTCAGGAGTAAGGGCGCCGGCACCGCGCGCCGAAATACGCGCCAGGAGTGCCGCCTCGCGCTCTGGGTCCTGCACCGCGCGACCAAGTTCCGCCTTCGCGGCCCCCGCCTCCAGGGCAAGTTCAGTGCGAGCGGCGAGCAGCGTCAGCAGCTGATCATCAATGGCGTCAATGGCGGCGCGAATCTCGAGCAGGCGTGCGGCGGGATCGCTCACCGGTGGCCGTCCGCCGCACGCGCGGCGTTCCACAGTTCTGCAATGAGGGCAACGGCTCGTAGGTAACCGGTCGCACCGTAGCCGCGTACGGAAACGGCGGCGAGGTCCTCGACGAAGTTCACGCTGCGGAACGGTTCGCGCGTCCCTGGGTCACTCAGGTGCACCTCGGCGAAGGGTCGCTCCACGGCGAGCAAGGCATCGCGCAGGCTGACGCTGGTGTGGGTGAGACCACTCGGGTTGATGATCAGCCACGAGTAGTCGCGCACATGGAGCCGGTCGATCAGCTCGCCCTCGTGATTCGACTGCACCGCGTCAACCAGGTGCAGACCTGCGGCGGCTGCCGCTGTTGCGACCGAGGCCTCGATCTCGGCGAGGGTGGTGGTGCCGTAGGTCTCTGGCTCTCGTTCGCCGAGCAGATTGAGGTTCGGTCCGCTAATCAGCAGCAGCCCATCGCCAGCGGCATGGGCCCGCGTTCGTGGGCTCATCGTCGCAAGCTCGATGCGCTTGGAAATCTCAGCCACGACTCCTCCTACTTGGCGCCGGCCAACATGGCGGCCGCTGCGCGCTCTACGAGGCTAGCAGGAACATCGTTGCGAATAACGTAGCCCTCGTCGCTCGCCAGGACCCAGCGAATCTTCGCCTCGGCAACCTTCTTGTCCCGACCGGCAGCGGCCATCAGCGCAGAGACCGTTTCGGTACGCGGCGCAACGCCGAGGCCGAGTGCGTCAAGGAGCGCGGTGCCACGCGCAGCCAGTGCCGCGGGGGTCACGCCAAGGTCGACACCAATTTGCAGCGCGGCGCGCAAGCCGTAGCCGACCGCTTCTCCATGCAACAGGTTCTGGTAGCCGGCCGCCTGCTCCAGGGCGTGACCAAGGGTGTGGCCAAGATTGAGGCTCATGCGCTCGCCCAATTCACGTTCGTCGGCGGCAACGACGCGGCACTTCCACCAGCCCGCGCGTTCGACGATCTCGGCCAACGTGCCGTCGTCGTGCAGCGTGGAATCTCCGGCCACAAGTCGCGGCGCTGCCTCTTCGAGCACCGTGAAGAGTTTGGCGTCGCCGAGGAGCGCAATCTTGACCGCCTCTGCTGACGCAGCGATCAGTTCGCGGACTGGGAGGGTGCGCAGTGCAACGAGATCGGCGATGACCGCCTGGGGCTGGTGGAATGCGCCGACGAGATTCTTCCCCTCAGGAAGATCAACCCCAGTCTTACCGCCGAGCGAGGCGTCAATCTGGGCCGCAAGCGTGGTTGGAACAGCGATCCATTCGACGCCGCGTAGGTAGAGGGCGGCGAGGAGGCCAGCAGCGTCGGTGAGTGCACCGCCACCAACGGCAACGATCAGATCGCGACGCTCCACACCGGCGTTGGCGAGTCGCTGAGCGGCGGCGCCAATCTCGTGCAACTCCTTTGCCGCCTCACCACTCGGCAGCTCGAGCGGAATCACCGTAATGCCAGCGGCGGTCAGCACATCACGCAGGCCGTTCGCAAAGGCGCGAGCCGCGTTCGGCTCCGTCGCTAGCACCATGCGTGTGGTGCCGCGCTCGGCGAGCAGCACACGCAACGCATCAACGGCGATCCCGTCGCCCACGAGCCAGCGACCAGAAACGGTCTCGGCATCGACAAGTGGGCGAGTGGAGGGCACGGAGGTGCGCAGGAGTGCGATCGCCTCATCGGCGAGTGAGCCAGGGCTGCGCGTACTGCGCAGATGCAGGCCTGGTCGGTAGAAGCGCTCGCGATCGCCACGAAGCCGTTCGAGCGTTGCCAGAGGATCACCATGGTTCATCAGTGGGCGAACCACACGAGCCGTGCGCAGTCGTCGAGCGATCGAGGTGTCGGGGGCATCAAGCCAGAAAAGGATGGCACGGTCGCGGAGCGCCCAGCGACTGCGCGGGTCGGCGGCAGCACCGCCGCCGAGCGCAACTACGCGGCCAATACCGAGCTCTACGCCGATGGATCCAGCTGGCGGCTCGGGTGAAACAAGTGAGGCGATCAGTTGTCGCTCGCGTAGCCGGAACCCCTCCTCGCCTTCGCGCTCGAAGATCGACGCCACGCTGTCATTCTTGATGCCGGTCTCGGCGATCACCGCGCGGTCGGTATCGAGGAACGGGACGCCCAGTTTAGCTGCGAGGCGCTTGCCGAGCGAACTCTTCCCAACGCCCGGGAGCCCAACCAGTGCGAGGTCGCGTGGGACAGTCATCGCAACTTAGTCGTCGCCGCCGGACCCGGCGCTGGTGCCGCCCGCCGATGGGGCGGTGCGTGGCGCTGCGGACCTGGCGCGCAGGGCGGCGAGGTTCGCCTGAATCTCCGCGAGCGAGTCGCCACCCGTCTTCTCAAGCAGGAACGGCACAATGGCGAGTGCGACCATCGCCTCACCGATCACGCCGGCCGCCGGAACCACGCTGATGTCGGAGCGCTCGTAGTGCGCCTTCTCAACCTTCTCGCCCGTGATCAAGTCGGCAGATGGGAGCGGTCGCGCCAGGGTGCTGATGGGCTTGACGGCGCCTCGCACCACGATCGGCTCACCGTTCGAGACGCCGCCCGTGAGGCCGCCGGCGCGATTGGTGCGGTGCACCCAGCTGCCGTCGGGGGAGCGACCCTCGATCACGTCGTGCACTTCGGAGCCGAAGATGCGTGTCTGTTCAAAGCCGAGGCCGAACTCGACACCCTTCACGCTTTGAATGCTAGCGATCGCTCCAGCGAGCGCGGTATCAAGCCGGCGATCCCAATGCACGTACGATCCGAGCCCCATCGGGAGCCCCTGTACGACCACTTCAAAAATCCCACCGACGGTGTTCCCTGCAGTCCGGGCCTCGTCGATGCGCGCGACCATGCGCTCCTCTGCGGCAGGATCTGGACAGCGCAGCGGGCTCGCATCAGCCTCGTCGCGGGTGCGCGTGCAGTTCGCAGGATCCACTGCCACGCCACCAACCTCGGCGGTGAACGACCAGATCTCAATGCCGAGTGCGTTCAACAGTGCCTTGGCGACGCCACCAGCGGCAACGCGCGCCGCCGTTTCGCGCGCTGAGGCGCGCTCCAACACGTTGCGCACGTCCTCGAATCCGTATTTCAGCGCGCCAGCAAGGTCAGCATGCCCTGGGCGAACGCGCGTCACGGGGATCGCACGCTTCGTTCCCTCTGCCGCCGCAGCGGCAAGGGCCGCCGCCTCGTCGGCGCTGAGTGGGGCGACCTGCATCACGCTCGTCCAGTTCTCCCAGTCGCGGTTCTCAATCAGCAACAGGATGGGGGAGCCGAGCGTTTCGCCGTGGCGCACGCCGCTGCGAATCCGCGCGCGGTCCTGCTCAATCGTTTGGCGGGCGCCGCGGCCGTAGCCGCCTTGGCGTCGACGCATATCAACCTCGAGGGCGGCTTCGGTGAGCGGCACGCCCGCAGGCATGCCTTCAACAATGACGCCGAGCTCTGGTCCGTGTGACTCGCCGGCAGTCAAGAATCGAAATGCCATGATCTCCCCCCTTACCTCTGCGTATGACCCGCAGCAGCGTCAAACGCTGCGCGCATCACCTCTAGTGGGGCCGGTCGCCCCGTCCACAGCTCAAATGCCGTTGCACCCTGCAGCAGCAACATCTCACGCCCATCAATCGCCTCGGCACCCGCGGCGCGTGCCGTGCGTACGAGTGCCGTCTCGCCTGGCGCATACACCACGTCAATCACGTACTGACCGGCGCGGAATGCCGTCGCGGGGAGCGGCAGCGCACCGTCGTTCAGGCCAAGCGTGGTGGCATGAACAACAAGTCCCGCAATCTGTGCCTCCTCAACAAGGAGCCCTTCGTGCCACGGCGCGGCACGCACCGATAGGTGTGGCGCGGACTTGCGAACTTCGGCAACGAGCCGCTCAGCACGAGCCAAGTGTCGATTCGCGATTGAAAGTTGTGCGATGCCAGCAGTCACGAGCGCGGCGATCGCCGCCTTCGCTGCGCCGCCAGCACCGAGCACCAGCGCATGCCGTGGGGTGCGGCGCCCGTCAAGCAGGCCATCGAGCGCGCCTCGGAAGCCCGCCGCATCAGTATTGCGCCCGACGAGTCGGCTCCCAGCGCGGGTGATGGTGTTGACCGCACCAATCTGCACGGCGTCGTCGGTGAGGGAGTCGAGGAGCGACGCAATCTTCTCCTTGTGCGGCACCGTGACGTTCGCCCCCATCACGAGCGGGTCGGCGCGCAGTTCGGCAACGACGCGCGCCAAATCTGCAGGCGCCACATCCATGGCCTCATACCGAACCGGCAGGCCGATCGAATCGAACGCCGCCTGCTGGAATACGGGCGAGAGGCTGTGCTCCACGGGATGGCCCAAGAGCAGAATGCGTCGCCCGCTCATGCTGCCGCCCCAATTCGGACCAGGTCGTCATAGAAGGTTGGGTAGCTCACGGCCGCAGCACCCGGGTCATCGACCGAAACGGCAGCGCCGCTCACCAGGCCTGCGATCGCAAAGGTCATCGCCAGGCGGTGGTCGCCGAGCGACTCGGTCAAACCAGCCGACGGTCGGCCGCCGCCCACGAAGTGCAGGTCGTCGCCCGTCACCGAAACGTTCAGTCCGAGCGCTCCAAGTCCGGCCGCAACGCCAGCGATGCGGTCACTCTCTTTCGCTCGCAGTTCGCCCGCGCCGCGAATGCTGGTTGCGCCGGTCGCCATGGCGGCCGCCAACGAGAGGATTGGCACCTCATCAATGGCCAACGCTACGTCGGTCGGTGTCATGTCGATGCCGCGGAGAGCGGCGCTGCGGACGCGCAGGTCGCCAACTGGCTCACCCGAGGCGTCATCGGCGGCAGGGAACTCGTCGATGCGCGCTCCCATGCGCTGCAACAGATCAATGGCATGCCGTCTGGTGGGGTTCAGTGAGACGCCGCGAATGAGCAGATCCGCATCAGGGTGCAGGCTCCCCGCCACGAGCCAGAAAGTGGCCGACGACGGGTCACCAGGGATGGTTACCAGAGGAAGGGCCGAAAGCTCGCCCGAGGCAATCGCAACAGTCGTTCCACTTGAATCACGCGTCGTTCGCAGCGAAGCGCCACGAGCCACGAGCATGCGCTCCGAGTGATCGCGGGTGGCGACCGCCTCGCGATAGGTGCTCTCGCCAGATGCTGCGAGGGCAGCAAGCAGCACACACCCCTTTACCTGTGCACTTGGTGTTGCTGGTGCCCAGTGTGTGCCGCGCAAAGCTCCACTGGTAATGGTGAGTGGCGCGCGGGTGCCCGAATCGCCCGACCCGCTGACAACCGCACCCATGGCGGCGAGTGGCTCAAGAACGCGCGCCATTGGTCTGCCTTGCAGCGAGTCGTCACCAATCAACGTGTGCACGCCCGGTACACCGGCCACAAGGCCTGCGCCGAGACGCATTGAGGTTCCCGAGTTGCCGCAGTCGAGCGGCACAGCAGCCGCGCGCAAAGATTCACGACCGCCAGAGCGCACGCGCCAGCGTGCCGTTCCAGGAGCATCGCCAGGTTGCGCCGCTTCACGCGAAACCGAAGCGCCGAGCGCCGCAGCGATCCCTGCCGTTGAGCGCACATCATGCCCATCACCTGCGCCGACAACTAGGGTCTCCCCATTGGCAAGCGCGGCATAGAGAAGCGCGCGATGGCTCATCGACTTATCGCCAGGAAGGCGCAGCTCGCCGCGCAGACGATCGCTCATCGCCCTGAGGCCTCGCCCGGATTCGCGTGCATTGGCGAAACGACCGAATGAATCGTTCGGAGCTCGCCGGCAAGGCGCGAGAACATCGGCAGGGTGAGGGACTGCTCGCCGTCGGACCAGGCCTCTTCCGGTTTCGGGTGCACCTCGACCATGATTCCGTCGGCGCCAGCGGCAACGCCCGCATATGACATCGGCGCGACCATCCAACGCTTCCCCGTAGCGTGGCTCGGGTCAACGATGACGGGAAGGTGCGTGAGTCGGCGCAAGATCGGCACCGCGTTCAGGTCGAGCGTGTTGCGCGCCGCCGTCTCAAAGGTGCGAATGCCGCGCTCGCAGAGGATCACCTGGCGGTTCCCCGCAGCAAGGATGTACTCGGCGGCGAGCAGCCACTCTTCAATCGTGCCCGAGAGTCCGCGCTTCAGCATCACCGGCATGCGCGTTCGCCCCACCGCGTTGAGCAGCGAGAAGTTCTGCATGTTGCGCGTGCCGATCTGCAGCACGTCGGCGAACTCGGCGACCATGTCGACCTGCGCCGGCTCCATCACTTCGGTAATGATTGGCAGCCCTGTGCGCTCACGCGCCTCGGCGAGCAGTCGTAGCCCTTCGAGTCCGAGCCCCTGGAACGCGTATGGCGAGGTGCGTGGCTTGAAGGCACCACCGCGCAAGAGGGTTGCCCCCGCATTCGCGACTCCGGCAGCAACTTCAAAGAGTTGCTCGCGTGATTCAATCGAGCATGGCCCCGCCATGAGCGTCAGCGAGCCGCCGCCGATCACCGCATCGCGCACCTTCACGATGGTTGGCTCCTCGCGGAACTCCTGCGAGCTCAAGCGATAGGCGCGGGCTGGGCGCGCCACAGAGGCGACGCCTGCCATCGCCGTAAACTCGTTACTCAGCCTCTCGTCGAAGCCCTTCGGGCCGAGGAGGGCGAGTGTCAAACCGCCCGCTGAGGACTCGTCGTAGACGGCGAGACCCGCCTCGGTGGCGCGACTACGTACCGCCGCGATCTGTTCAGCAGTTGCCGACTGGTTGATTCGTACAAACATTGGTCACTCCACTCTCTTGGCGGACTCCCTGGTGCCGCTTCTGGGGGAAAAGAAAAGAGCAGAGGTCTCCCTCTGCTCACATCCCGGCAGGACCGCCGGTCAGACGCTTACGCGCCTGGGCAGGTCATGCCGGGTATCGAAAGTAGAAGCGGTTCACCATGGCCAAACTCTACGGCGGCGCGCGCCGTGGGTCAAGAAATCGGAAAAATCGCGCAAAAAGCGGAGCCCGTTGCGTCGCCGCAGAGCGGGAAATGCGCCACGAAGCGGGGCGACGGCGCAAAAACACGCACAACTTCACCCCATACGCACAAGTTTTGCGTGCGGCGGCGGCAAGAGGGGCCTCTGCGTGCATCTGAGCGGGCCAGAGCGCGGATTCCGCACGAAATGCCCCCTACCAAAAGGCGATTTGCCCCGCGCTGGGCGTACGTACCTCATGGCTCCCGGCATCAGGAGCTGCAAAAGAAGAAGGCAAACCGCCGCCGCCCGCACAAAATCGAATCTTCACGCTTGCAGTTATCCACATTGTGTTTTAGTTTTCCACAAGCCCCAACAATGGGGTGGAGTTATGACGGCCCGAAGTACGGGCCAGTCAGAGTGGAGGTACACACATGGCTGTAAAGAAGCGAAAGGCCGCTGCGAAGCGCAAGCCTGCTGCCAAGAAGGTCGCGAAGAAGCGAGTCGCGAAGAAGGCCGTCGCTAAGAAGGCCCCAGCGAAGCGCAAGAAGCGCACCGCCAAGAAGGCCGTTGCGAAGAAGGCCCCTGCCAAGCGAAAGGCCAAGCGCAAGACGGTGAAGAAGGCCGTTGCGAAGAAGGCCCCAGCCAAGCGCAAGAAGCGCAAGGCTGCAACGAAGGCCGTAGCCGCGAAGGCTCCAGCCAAGCGAAAGGCCAAGCGCAAGACGGCGAAGAAGGCCGTTGCGAAGAAGGCCCCAGCCAAGCGCAAGGCGCGCAAGGCTGCGAAGAAGAAGTAACTTCTAACGATCCGTCGAGGATCGTTCGAGAGGCGTCCAGGGCAACCTGGGCGCCTCTCTCTTTTTCCCCGCATACTTGCCCCATGACTCGACCAATCGTTGTCAGCGACATGGATGGCACGCTTACCACCGCCGAAACCTGGCGCGGCGTGCATCAATGGATTCGTGCGAACTACCCGAGCGCCGCAGCACGCCGGTTCATTACCGTGCGATTACCGATCGTCTTCCTCGCACGCTCCGGCCTCATGAACAAGGAGCGTTTTCGCGCCCGCTGGCTCGAAGACCAAACGAGACTCTTGCGTGGACTATCCGCGGAACAGCTCGCCGCCATGGGGGAGTGGGTCGTTGAGCACCTCCTCTGGCCAGCCCGACGAACCACTGCGGTCAGCGCAGTGCAGGCGGCGCTCGCTACGGCACGTGCAACTGATCCCGCGACTGAGCTTGTTCTCGCGACGGGGGGATATCAACCGATCGCAGCCGCGTTTGCAAAAAAGCTTGGTGCCACCATTGCGCTTGGGACACCATTTGAAGTGATCAACGGAGTAGCCACCGGAAAACTCGCTGCGCCAACGCAATCTGGCGAGGAGAAGGCGGCTGCGGTGCGCGCGGCGGCGGCGGGCGGTGCAATCCTTGCAGCATTTGGCGATACCGCCGCAGATGTTCCGCTCCTGCGCCTGGCAGAACGTCCAGTCGTGGTCGCGCCAGACCGCGCCCTAGAGCGCGTCGCCCTCGCCGAAGGCTGGGAGTCACTTCCTGAAGTGGTGACGGCGCGATGAGCAGCTATCGACGCGCAGCAATCGTTGCCTGGGCGCTGATCGGTCTCCTTCTCGGGCACAACCTTGCCTATGCGGCAACATTCCGAGATCCACAGGTGCTCCTGCATGTGTTGCAAGACACGGGACACAACTGGCTGTCGCTGACCCCAGTGTTCGTCGGGCTCCTCATCGCGCTGCTGGTGGTCACATCAGCGCGCAGTTCAACGGTCTCAACCTCTTTGCGTCGGCGTTATGTCACGATCGCCGCCCTGCAGCTATGTGCCTATATCGCCGTTGAGGTGCTTGAGCGGATGGCCCATGGGTCGAGCCTTAGCGATGTTGTCGCGGGCCTGACTAGCGGCTACGGACCAACGCTCCTCGCGTTCGGCCTAGCTGCCCAGCTCCTCGTTGCCGCCGGTACAGCGCTCTCGTCACGTGCGGTCGAGCGAGTCGTTGCCCGCCTGCGCGCGGTCAGTCCGCAACGGGTTGCTCCAGCCTCAAACGCCCATCGCATTACGGCGCAGCAGGTGCGGCTCCACCCGCGCCTTGGTGGCCTCGCCCAGGGGGTGCGCGCGCCACCGCTCTCCTAGCGAATGCCTAAGCCGCCTCGCACGGCGGCGAATCATTACGGAGTAAGGAGAGAACATGAAGAAGCACATTCGCTCGTTTGCGAGCATCACGGCAGCGATCGCGCTGCTCCTTGTTTCGGCGCTGCCAGTGGCAGCCCACGCCTCGGTGCCAGATGGCTCCAAGGTCCCTTCCAATAGCGGCGCGGTCATTCACGTGCGTCTGCCGCACGGCTGCGGCGGGGCAGCGATTACCGCTGTAGAGGTGCAGCTTCCTGATGGGGTTGTCGGCGCAAAGCCTGCGCTGATCGCCGGGTGAACCGCCACCACGGAGATGGTTCCAGCCACGTACACCTTGTACGGCACGGAGTACACCGAACGTGTTGGCACGATTACCTGGACGGGCGGCCCACTGCCAGATGGTCAGCTCTTGGACTTCGGCATCAACGCAACGTTCCAGCTGGAACCAGGGGAGTACACCCTCCCGGTGATCCAGTACTGCGGCGATGAGTCCGTTGCCTGGGTCGAGGTACCTGCGGCAGGGCAGACACATGACGATTTGGAGCATCCAGCTCCGGAGTTTGTCGTGGTGGATGCGGCAGCAACAGATGGTCACACCGACGCACCTGCGGCAACGGCGACAGACCCGCTCTTGTACATCGCGACGCTGTTTGCAGTGGTTGCGGCCCTGGCGTTGATCGTGTACGGGCTTCGCACGAGCGCGAAGTCGAAGCGCTAATCGTTCAACGCTGAACGATGCCAAGCACGCTGTTTGGTGAGCGAACGGTGAGGGGGCGCGTGGCGCGCCTCCTCACCGCCGCACTCCTTCTTTGGTCCGGTGTGCTGATTGCGCCGGCGGCGGTGCTCGCGCACGCTGAGGTCATTGACGTGAGCCCAGCGGATGGCAGTCGCGGTGAAGGCATCCCCGACACCTTCAGCATTACCTTCAACGAGCAGGTTGGACTCGAGGGCGATGCGGTTCGCATCGTTGACGCAACAGGGCAACAGGTTGATCTGGCCCCCGAGGTTGTGACGGGCACCGTGGTCTCCCAGCCGCTGCCACCCCTTGCCGACGGCTGGTATCTGGCGACCTGGACCGTTACCTCAACCGATGGTCACATCCTGAATCAGGCGAGCACCTTCGGTGTTGGCGCGGCGAGTGAGGCATCACGCGCCGCCGCGCTCGCGCTGCGCAGTTCGACTGAACCGGCAAGCTGGTTGATGCGGTTCACTGCTGACCTCACCCTTCTCGTTGCGGTTGGTGCTGCGGCGGCATGGGCGTTCATGTCGGCGCGATCACACCGCGTGCAGCAGCTGCGCCGGGGCTCGCTCGCCGTTGCTGCCATCGCGACGTTGGCCTGGTGGGTGATTGAGGCGGTCATCGGTGGTGGCGCGTGGATGCACAGCGAGGCCGCCGCCTTCGGCATCGCTCGTGCCGTGCTGCTGGGCTTGGCGGCAGCAGTCGCCGCCTCACATCGTCGCCGCTTCCCCGCACTCCTTGCGTTTGCAGCACTCGCCACCATGCTGGCCGGCGGACACCCGGGTGGCGCTGTCGTCACCGCGCTGCTGCTCGGAGCGCACCTTCTCGCGGCGTCCGTATGGCTCGGTGCCGCGCCCGCGCTGCTCCTGATGCAGCACGACGCCGCCGTCAGCAACGAAGAGGCCCGCCGCGCATCGAAGGCCTTCTCCCGCACCGCCACTGTTGCCATCGTGGCGATTTTTGGCGGAGGTGTACTGCTTGGAGCACAACTGACCGACGGATTCGCCGGCGGGTTGACGCCGTATGTGGCGCTCTTGATTGCGAAGTCGGGGCTTGCCGGTGTGGCGCTGGTTGGCGGAGCCCTCGCACGTCGACGCCTGATCACCCCGGCAACGGCACCGACAGGCGCACGCGCCACTCTGCGGAAACTCTTTGCTGTGGATGTCGCCATCCTGCTGGCCGTCACTGGGCTCTCTGTGGCGCTCACGCTCGGCGCGCCGCATGAGGGGCATGCGGCGAAGTCGGAAGTTGGGTACTGCGCGATCGCGCTGCCAGGCGACGAGGTGTATCTCACTCTTAACCCGGGTCGCGTTGGCGAGAACCTGATCCTCCTTGCTGAGGCTCCGGCGGCCACATCGCTCTCCCTTGAGTTTGCGCAGCCTGGGGTCAGCGGTGCGCTACGCAGCGACCTTATGAGCCGTGCGGCGGGCACCGACGGGGCGGGCTGGCAGGGGAGCGCGATCTTGCCCCAAGTGGGGAACTGGCGAGTCACGCTGGTGCTCCGGCCCGACCGTTTCTCTGAGGTGCGCGGCACCTGCATGATGGAGATTGCCCCATAACTGGTGGCGCGGCAGCACCGCTATGGCGGGGGGCGGGTGATTCTGGGATACTCGCGATCGGTCTCGGAGAGGTCGCATAGAGGTCTAGTGCAGCGGTTTGCTAAACCGCCACGTGGGGTTTTCCTGCGTCGAGGGTTCGAATCCCTCCCTCTCCGCCAGCCGTTGTACGCTGCACACCGCAGATGCGCCCGTAGCTCAGTGGATAGAGCGTTAGGTTGCGGACCTAAAGGTCGTGGGTTCGAGTCCCGCCGGGCGCACCATTCCCCCTCCATCCGTATAGTTCAGCCATGAGTCGCGTCGCAGTTCTCGGCCTAGGCACGATGGGCGCCCCGATCGCTGGGCACCTCGCCGCCGCTGGGCACAGCGTGCAGGCATGGAATCGCGGCACACACCGCTCCGCACCCGCGGGGACCACACAACACACCGCACTCACCGACGCCCTCACCGGCGTCGATGCTGTCGTGCTCTCCGTCTCCGACACGCCCGATGTTGAGGCGCTGCTACTTGGCACACCAGGCCAGCCCGGCGCCATCGACCTGCTGAAGTCGGGGGCAATCGTCATTGACACCAGCACCATCGCCCCGCGCGCGACGCGCGAGGTGGGGGAGCTGCTCGCCGCGAAGGGGATCCTGCTGGTTGATGCCCCGGTCAGCGGTGGCAGCGAAGGCGCACAGAAGGGAACGCTCACCGTCTTCCTCGGCGGCAGCAGTGACGCGGTCAGCGCAGCACGTCCGTATATAGAGACGTTCGCGAAAACGATCACGCACCTCGGCCCGCTCGGTTCCGGGCAAGTCGGCAAGGCGGTCAATCAAATCGTGATCTCGGGGGCGTACCTCTCGCTCGCTGAAGGGATCCTCGTTGGTCAAAAGGCGGGGCTGGACCCGCAGACGCTCGTCACCGCACTGAGCGGTGGCTCGGCGCGCTCGTGGGCGCTTGAGAACCGCTGGGAGCGCATGGCGAACGACACCTATCCGCTCGGCTTCAAGGTGGCGCTCCACCGCAAAGACCTTGGCATCGCCATTGGCCTCGCCGATGAGCTGAATGTGCCGGTACCAACGGCCATGCTCGTCGCTCACCTTGAGGATGAACTGATCAAAACGGGCCACGCCGACGACGACATCTCAGCGTTGGCACGACGCCTGCGTGACATCGCCAACGAGATCGACCCGGCGTGAGCGCCGATCGCGACGCCATCCTCACCGCGCAATACGTAGCACTGACGACCTATCGTCGCGACGGCACCGCCGTCACCACTCCAGTCTGGGCGGCGGCAGAGGGGGAGAGCCTCTACCTCTTCACCAACGCGCGAGCCGGCAAGGTGAAGCGCCTGCGCAATAGCAGCCGTGCCGCCGTTGCCCCCTGCACCGCGACCGGCACGCTCACGGGCGCACAGCTCCCAGCCGAAGCGTTCAACCTCGCCAGCGACCAAATGCCGAAGGTGTGGCGTCTCCTTACGAAGAAGTACGGCGTGGCCGTGCGCCTTTTTAGGGCCTATGACCGTGCCCGCGCGCTCCTGCGCATGCAGCCCAGTGCTGGCATTGAGGTTCGGCTCACCCCTTAATCGGCTATTCTCCGCCGTGGAAAGGTGGCCGAGTGGTTGAAGGCACCGCTCTCGAAAAGCGGCAGGTTAATAGCCTCGTGGGTTCGAATCCCACCCTTTCCGCCACCAGCTGATCGGCGCAGCGCGAACGGTCATCACGGAGAGGTCGCCTAGTGGTCTATGGCGCCGCATTGGAAATGCGGTTTGGGGGTAACTCCATCGAGGGTTCGAATCCCTCTCTCTCCGCCACAACTTCTCTATTGACGTGTGGGTGAGCAAGCCTCACGCTCTGCCCCCAGACGTCTCTACGTGGCATAACACCACGGTTGCGCCCCGCGTGCCCGGCACATCGTGCCGGAAGAGGAGTCGTCCCTGTGCCACCAGAGCGTCGGAAACTTCTGCTTCTCATCCTGGCGCTGCTGTTAGGCGGCTGCACGGGGGCGACTCCGAGCTCGTCAGTTCCGACCATGAGCCCGGACTCCGGCGTAACGAATCCACCGCCGCTTAAGGTGCTTTCTGACCCGGTCGTCATTTCACCATCGGTTTTTGCCGATCCACTGGCTGACGTGCGAGCTCCTCTAAACATCACGAAAGCGCCCGTAGGTTCCAATGTGAAGTTATGGATCACCGATCCCCGAAAACCAGGCAGAGGACTCGCTGGGTCAGGTCTGTTCTATTGGCTGGCCAATGAAACTCCAGTCTATGTGGCCGCAAACTCAGATGGCACCTTGTACGCGAAATGGGCGCCTGGCGTTTACACGATCGATATTGTTGAGCCTTCAGGCAATACAAAGGATTATGTGCGGAGAGCCTACACGGTACGGGTCACGAAGACGGGCAGCACTGTAGACGGCGTATCTGAAAACGTGAACAGTTTAAGCACCGTTGGCCCTGGGCGGCCAGAACAGGTTCTCGCTGAAATCGCAGCACGGGTCAACGAGTTGACCGCCCTCGCGAATGTGCCTGCTAGTGCCTTCTCACCAAGCAGCGCTTGCCAGCTCGTTGATCAGGTCACCCCTTTGCGTGGGCCTGGGGTAGAGCTCTCTGCTGGCTTTCCGAAGGCGTCACTCCGACTCCATTCAACTGGGACCATCCGCGCCCTGATCATTCCTGTCTCGTTCACCGACCTTAAGAGCCAAAAGGTCCCTGCTCAACTGTTCAAACGTGTAGCGGAAGGGACTCGAGACTTTTACTTCGCACAATCGTACGGAGCGCTCACTTTCAACTTTTCGATCACCCCGAACTGGGTGGAGATGCCCGTGAGCGTGACTCGCTATAGCAGCAGCCAACCTGATGGTTGGGATTGGAAGACCAACGACCTGCTGGCTGATGTCTTTAAGGCTACCGCCGATCAGATTTCATATAGCGATTACGATGTTGTATATCTACTTCCACCTGAAACGGTTGCCAGAACGCAATTTGGTAGTGGCCCGGCGGTACCGGGCATACACCGCACTCCGTCGGGAGTTCTGACCTCAGCCGCTGCTGGTGGCTGGGATATGTTCTACAACACCGATGGCCCTGGCGGGAACGGTGTGGTGGGCGGAGATTGGAAGTGGATGTCGCACGAAACTGGCCACCTCCTCGGCCTGTACGACGAAGACCTTGAGCACAAGTCTCAGTCACTCGGCGAATGGGGGATCATGGCCGCTAGCTGGAGCAACTATGTGATTGAACTTGGTGCCTGGGATCGATACCTCCAAGGTTGGCTGCAAGAGAAGCAGGTCGCATGTAGGGACATGTCTGCACTTTCCGCCTCCGGAGAGTCAATCAGGCTTGACTCGTTGGTCGGAGTCACCACAGGACTAAAGAGCATCATGGTTCCCGTCTCTACATCAAAAATCCTAGTGATTGAGGTGCGGGTGCCCAAAGGCTTAGATGCGCCGCTGAATAGCGGCGTGCTGGTGTACACCGTCGACATGAAAGTCGGTCAGCTCGGAGGTGGTTATGTGGTGGCTCCTCGTAACGGATTCAGAGATACGGAGTACTTCCGTGACGCGCCCCTACGAGTCGGTGATTCGGTCACTGTCAGCGGCGTGACCATCTACGTGGTTAGCGTTGATGACAACGGAGCAGTTGTAAGGATAACCAGGTAAGTCCCGGGGTGGAGCTTTGGGTGGAGCCGCAGATGCGCTGTACTGCCTCAGGACTCCTCGAAACACCTGCAGCTGACCTCAGGACTCCCTGTAAATCCCTCCGATCCCTCTTCTGGGTTCAATTGGAAATGCGGTTTGGGGGTAACCCCATCGAGGGTTCGAATCCCTCTCTCTCCGCCATCATCTTTCTTTACCTTGATTTACCATTGGCTCCTGCGACACCAGTATTTGCTGGTGCTGGGACCGCGAGATGAAGAAGGGACAGATTGCATGGCAACCACTGCAGTCGTAAAGAGCACCATCACCTGCGACATGGAAGGTCGCCTCGAGACCTTCAACGCCGGTGCCGAGCAGGTGTTTGGCTACAAGGCATCTGAGGTGATTGGCAAGGCGCGCGTGTCGCAATTCTCACCAGGCCTCGTGGTGCTGCAGAACGTGCCCAAGTGGCTCGCGATCGCGAGCACCACCGGCAAGTACGAAGGGGAGACCGTCTTCGTTCGTAAGGACGGCAGCCGCTTTCCAGCCAAGATCCGTATCACCCCAACCAAGCGCGATGGCGTGCAGATCGGCTACTGCGGCGTGACGACTCCACTCCCAATGAGCGAGCTCGCTCGAGTTGAGCCCAAGATCAAGTCCTTCACGAAGGTCTTCCGCTGGATGGTGGTCACACGCGCCCCATTCCTGTCGGCCAGCATCATTCCGGTGCTGATCGCCGGTGCCTATGCCGCGCAGGTCTCGGCCTTCTCGTGGCTGCCATTCGTGCTGGCCCTCGTTGGCGCCGCATCGGTGCACATTGCCGCGAATACCTGGAACGACATGTACGACTGGCAGAGCGGTGCCGACAAGATCAACCATGACTACTTCCTGCCGTACTCCGGTGGCAGTCGCGCCATTGAGCTCGGCCTCATCACCGAAGGCGGACTCATGCGCATCGCCATCGGCTCGCTCGTCGTCGCGCTTGCCTGCGGCCTTGCGATTGCGGCACTCGGTTCGCCGATCGTCCTTCCGCTCGGCGTACTCGGTGCACTTGCGGCGTGGACGTACACCGCACCACCGCTTCGACTCATCGCTCGACGCGGGCTTGGCGAGCTGCTGATCGGCGTTGTCTTCGGGCCACTCCTCTCGGTGGGTGCGATTGCCGCAATGACGGGAAGCATCGACCCTGTTGCGGCGCTCCTCGGCGTGCCGGTCGGCCTCCTTACCACCGCAATCCTTTGGATCAACGAGTTCCCCGACGCGCCAAGCGACGCGCTCGCTGGCAAGAACCACCTGGTCGTGACGCTCGGCACGAGCGCCGCACGTTGGGGCTACGCAGCGCTCCTTACTGGTGCCTACGGAATCCTGATCGCCCTCGTCGCTACAGGGGCGCTGCAGTCGACTGCGCTATTGGCGCTGCTCACGTTACCAATCGCGGCTCGGGCCCTCGTCGTGCTCTTCCGCGAGTACGCCACGCGCAAACTCGTGCGCGCAAATGTGGGCACCATCGTGCTGCAGGGTGCGTTCGGATTCAGCCTCGCGATCGGCATCGCACTCAGCTGATTTAAGGGTTCATGCACTGATCACACCGCCCCTACCATCTGGTGGGGGCGGTGTTGTTTCTGCGGAGCGTTTACATGATGAACACCTTCCCAGTGATGCTGCGCACATGAAAAGGCGCTGTGAGGGTTGACGATCGCCCGAGCATGCGGCACCGTATGTAACAGAGAGCAGAGTTGAGTCAGTAGGGGTTGCGCCGCGCGGCTCAAACGGAAGCAACCAGTGGGGTGTGGATAGATGCGCCGGATCTTTGCCGTAGTTCTCGGATTCGTCTCGCTGGTGGCAACCGGAATCACCATAACCAGCGGCGCAATGGCGGAGAGCGCCAACGGCTTCACCTTCACCGTCGCCGGTGGTAACGCGACCGTCACCGGTTGTGTCAGTGTCTGCCCTGGAGTCATCAACATTCCAGCGACGCTCAACTCATACCCTGTAACTGCGATCGGGGCGAATGCCTTCTACAACGCATCGACCGTAACGGTATCCATTCCAAACTCGGTGGTACTCATTGGTAACGGCGCCTTTCAAAAGAACGATATCTCTTCCCTTACGATCCCAAACTCCGTGACAACGATTGGCACTAATGCTTTTGCTTACAACCAGATTAGTACGCTCTCGCTCGGTACCGCGGTAGAATCCATTGGGTCTTCAGCATTTACTGAGAATGTTCTCACCACACTGGTCGTTCCGAATTCGGTCATCACCATTGCGGCAAATTCATTCTCATCCAACACCATTAGCTCTCTATCCCTTGGCACCAATGTTTCGAGCGTCGGCCCGTACGCGTTTAGCGAAAACCTGTTGACGTCGCTCGTCCTTCCAGACGCTGTGCTTTCCGTTGGTGAGTATGCCTTTGAAAAGAATGATCTTGGTGCGATTGATTTTGGAAGTGGAATCCAAACGATCGGAAGTCATGCCTTTGCCGATAACAGCTTGACCTCGATCACAGTTCCGACCACGTTGACTCTGCTTGACACCTTCGCGTTCAAGGGGAATAGCCTGACATCGGTCTCCATTCCATCAACATTCAGCACAATCAGTGACTACGTGTTTTCTGAGAATGCCATTAGCACGCTTGACCTACCCTCCACGATTACAGCGATTGGCGATGGTGCGTTCTATAGCAACGCACTGTCTGAGGTGAACCTACCGGCTGGTTTGCTCACGATTGGCGTTTCAGCGTTTGACTCGAATCTGTTGACCTCACTAACGATTCCAGAGTCTGTCACGAGCATTGGAAACTTCGCCTTCTTCAACAATTCCATTTCAACACTCACAATTCCGGCATCGGTCACCGGGGTAGGCGACGGCGCGTTCGCTACCAATCTCTTGACCTCCGTTGATTTCTTGGGCGATGCGCCAACGCAAGGGCTTGGGGTGTTTACCGAAAATGATGGCCTGCCTTACGTGGTCCGCCTGCCCGCTGCGTCAGATTGGGGTAGGACGTGGAGTGCGGTGCTCGTGCGTGTCCTTGGCGTCACACCCCCGGACACCTCGCTGTCGCGCCTCGGGCCGACCCCTTCTGGTGAGAACGTTTCGTTCGTCCTCACATCGGACACCAGCGCGACGTTTGAGTGCAATCTTGATAGTGCAGGTTGGGTGGCATGTCCGAGTAGCTATACGACTCCGACACTGAGTGACGGGCTTCATGTGCTCCGAGTTCAGGCGGTAGACTTGTACGGAGTTGTCGATCCAACGCCAGCGCGTGCAGAGTGGCGATCGGACACGACCCCACCAGATACCGTTCTTACCGCCCCGAGGGATTTTCCGTTTACTGCGCCAGTCGCGGAGTTCTCCTTCAGCGCCGTTGACGATTCGCCCGTGACGTTTGAGTGTGCCATCGATGATGGGCCATTTGCTCCCTGCACTTCGCCATACACCACGACCACCCTTCCGATTGGGAGCCACACCTTCTCCGTGCGGGCGACCGATAGCACCGGACGGGTGGACCCAAGCCCCTCGACGTTTACGTGGGAGGTGCGAGAGGATGATGGCCCGCTGCCGCCAACGAATCGGAGCGACACGCTCACGCCGTTCGGTGTCGCGCGCGTCCTCGCCCTTCTCCTCTTGTCGATTGTCGCTGGCGCTCTTGGGGTGCGTCGGTGGAGGGCGGAACAGAGCGCGACGCGCTAGCGGCTCGCCTCGCGCAATTTGAGTGTGAGGCGCAGAGAGACCATCCTGCCCAACTCGAGTTGCTCTGCATCTCGCACCACGTTCTTGATTGGGACCAGGTAGAGGCCGTTCTTTGGGAAGAGCGACGTGGTGAAGGTGGTCTCTCCGATGGTTACAGTGACCGGAATAGCGCCCCAGCCGTAGGTGAGTTGCGGCGCGAGCTTCTGGATCATGGCGCTCTTGACGATAGGGAGCGACACGAAGTGGAATGGCGCGGGGCCCCGCCAGTGAACAAGTTCTCCACGAGTGTGGATCTCCATGGCTGGCATGGTACTGGCAGATCGGCCACCGTCAACGGCTCGAAGAGAACATCTCCGCAGGGCAAGCGAGTAAACTAAGCTTCAATGCCCCTCCGTCAAGTTCTGCAGGTGGTGAGTCAAGGGGGCCTCGGCCTCTTCCTTAGTTCGGCTGGCTACAGTCATCTGACAGCGAATCGAATCGCGTTCCAGGCACAGGTGCCCACCTGGCTCCCGATCGATCCGGACATTGTGGTGCTGGCATCGGGGATCGTTGAGATCGCGCTCGGCCTGGCACTACTCACGCTGTGGCGCTATCGGGCGTACGTTGGGCTGGTCACTGCCCTTTTCTTTGTGGCGATCTTTCCCGGCAACATCAACCAGTTCGTGAACGGGATCGATGCCTTTGGCCTGAATTCCGACCTTGCGAGGGGAGTTCGCCTCCTCTTTCAGCCCATCTTGGTGCTGTGGGCGCTCTGGTCAACGGAGGCGATGCGCCTTGTACGGCGCGGGGAGAGGCACCCATGATTGAGCAGGCTCTCCCAGCCGTGGGCGGTGGCGTTGGGGCGATTGCCCTCGTGGGCTCAGGGGAGTACCTCCCGGCGATGTCCCCCTTCGAAGAGCGACTCCTTGATGACGCTGTTGGGCGCGGGAGGCCACGGCACTATATGCAGCTCGCAACTGCCGCGGGAGAAGAGGGTGAGAGCAGCCTCGCCTATTGGCGCGAGTTAGGCGAGGCCCAGGGTAAACGAATCGGTGTAACAACGAGCTTCTTGCCAGTCTTCACGCGCGCGCACGCCAATGACCCGGGTCTTGCCGCGCGTGTACAGGAGGCTGGACTGCTCTATCTGTCGGGCGGAAATCCTGCGCATCTCGCAGAGACACTCGTGGGTTCGATGGTCGGTGATGCCATCCTGGATCATGTTCGGATTGGTGGGGCGCTGGCTGGCTGCAGCGCTGGCGCGATGGTGCTCGGCACCACCGTACCCACGTTCCGCTTCGGATCACGCACTCCGGTTCCTGGATTCAATCTGCTCCCCGGCATTCAGGTGATCCCACACTTCAATCGACTCTTTGAAATGGCGGTTAGGGGTGCCCCAGATTCAAC
>Ga0214923_10002774_pt1 | contig 22767 bp, 26 predicted proteins | sample LL1510_MetaG_FD_177993 | JGI IMG/M metagenome (GOLD analysis project Ga0214923, IMG submission 177993) | Freshwater microbial communities from Lake Lanier, Atlanta, Georgia, United States - LL-1510 | ecosystem: Environmental > Aquatic > Freshwater > Lake | place: USA: Georgia | collected...
CAATAACACCTCCAACCTCAAATAGTTCTGGTTCATTTAGTTATACTTCTTCCAATTTATCGGTTGCAACTATCGATGGAGATGTAATAACAATTATTGGTGCTGGAAATTCAAACATAACTGCATCTCAAGAAGCAACATCTAATTACACTTCTGGAACAATTACAACTACATTTCAAGTAAACCAATCCACACCGACAAATCCAGTAATTATTGATAATAGTAATGAGTTATTATATTTTATGAATACCTCATCAACTTATGCTAATATTACAAATTCTTTAAAAATTAATTATAATTTATTAGCATCAAATTATAAAATATTAACTGGTAATAATATATCAATCACATTTGGTAGTTAGTACCATTTAACGCAACACATATTAGAAACATTCCAATTATTTAATGGTTGTTTAAATTTATATGCAAACTAAACATATATACATTAATTACATTAGAAACATTCCAATAATTTCTAATGTATTTATATTATTTTATATAAAAACGTACTATTCAAACTATTTAACAAATTATTAAGTTGGTGTTGGCAATGATGGATTATATGAATCACCTGAACCGTAAAAAAACCATCTCATAGATAAATAATTATATGTTTTGTCAACCAAACCATTTGTCCCAATCATTTTTGTATTTGGACCATTGGTAATAATATTTTGTATAGCTTTAGTTCCTAAAGCATAATTATAATACCATAAATTAGATATATAACCGTCAAAACCACCATTTGATGCTACATATACATCTCCATAATTTTGTTTTGGAACGCCAACCAAATGGATACTTCTTGTAATTGTTCCATTAATATAAACATCTAAAGTTGTGTTTTGACATCGTATAATTATATTTACCCATTTATTCATAGGTATATCTGGAATTACAATTTCTTCATTAATTACATTATATGTATTCATTACTACTACTAATTTATTTGTATTTGGTGCAATATACAAACCAGGTGCATTATTTGGTTCAATCATTCCATTCTCTCCAATATCACTATTTCCTTTACTAAAAATGTGTTTATATATTCCTGCATTTGTTTGTAAACTATTAATAAATATCCAAATTGACCAAGTAAATTCTAATCCATCTGATGCATTAACTGACCTATAAATAGTTACAGAATTATTATTACTTGGGTCTTGTGGAAAAATAATCATTTGTTTAGCATCAACCATACCATCAATTAAATGGGGAGAACTATTTGGTTTTAAAAAATAAGATAATAATGAAATACCAATTCTTAATAAAATAATAAATAAAAATACAACTAACAATAAAAAAGCAACTTTAGCCACTAAACTGTTTGATTCTAAAAATTCTTTTGTCCCAAAAGTCCCTTTGTTTTTTGAAAATGTATTAAATACTGTATTGTCACTCATTTATATATTTATAATATTATATATTTTTATTTTATAATTTTCTAAGTAAAAACAAGGAAGATGAAAAAGTAAGACCATCGTAGGTGAAATTCCTACTATTTATTTTACATTTTTTCTTATTTTTTTCCTAATAAAATGGGCGTTTTACACCCTTGAAGAATTAAAATGGGTCATTTTTATTAAAAATTGAAATAATAAATATTAATTTATGTAATTTACTCTAATTTAATAATTATGGAATATAGCATTCTTATCGCAAATATTATTCTCTCTATGAGAGAATATCAAAAAGAAAATAATATAAAAAAACAATGTGTAACAAATGCTCAATACTTATATGATACTATTAAAATGAATTCAATTAGCAATGTTAAAACTAAAGCTGTTTTTGTATTTTCAGATAATAATGAAGAAGATACTGCTATTTTTGTAGGTGGTCATTTGGTTGTAGAATTATATGATGAAACAATTATTGAACCATCATATGATATATTTTGTTTAAAAAATATATCATATTTTGACAACATTAAAGATTTAGTAAATATATTTAATGATAAAGTTGAACTTAAAACAAAAATTGACATAAAAAAACTTATATGTGACCATATTCACTTTATGAAAATATCGAATCAAATTAATAATGGTGAATTATTAATAACTGATAAAGAACATTACAATAAACAAGCAGATTATATTGAAAAATTATATTCAAAATAAAATATATTATTATATATTTAGTCCCATTTTAATTCTTCAAGGGTGTAAATGATAAAAAGGTGTAAAACTACTTAAAGAAAATTAATAAATTCTTATTTTATTATATGAAATATGACTAAACATAAGACCGATGATTATAAAATTTGTATTTCGTAAATTTACATTATTAGTAGCAATAAGTAATTCAAAAATAGTAGGAAAAGAAATGTATGAAAAAGGTGGAATGACTGCTGAACGATTTTTGGAATTTTTACAAAAACATATTTTTCCAAATTATAAAGGGTATTTGATAGTATTGGATAATAAAGTTTTTTATGGTTTTTATTTTATGCATATTGTATATGATTAAAATAAAAAATGGATTTTCATATGAAAAGAATGGTTGGAAATATATTTCGATATATGGTAAGCCTAAGGAAAGAGGTTTTGCTTATGGTTCTTTATGTGCAAATGAATTTAAAGAAATCCAAAAAATGTTACATTTTTTAATGATGGAAGCATATGGCAAACAATGGGATTTTTTTATTGATGAAGTGTCTAAAGATTTTAAAGATATGACAAAACAAAAATTTCCTGAATTTTATGAAGAAATGATTGGAATAACTGATGGTCTTAATTCAAAAGGTTGTAAAACAACAATTGATGAAATTATTACTTGGAATTTTTATTGTTCAATTCCTTATTGGTATTCTGTTATATCTGAATCACATATTTCCAGAGAAGGAGGTGGTGCAAACGACAGTTGTAGTGCATTTATGGCAGTTGGTGATTGGACAGTAGATGGAAAAATTGTTTGTGCCCATAATTCATTTACAGATTTTATTGATGGACAATACTCAAATATAATATTAGATATTCATCCTGTTAAAGGAAATAGAATAATAATGCAAACATCACCGTGTTGGATTTGGAGTGGAACAGATTTTTTTATCACATCAAAAGGTATCATTGGAACAGAAACTACTATTGGCGGATTTTTTCCATATGAAAAAAAATTTCCAATTGGATATAGAATAAGAAAAGCAATGCAATATGGAAATTCTTTAAATGATTATTGTGAAATACTTTTACACGAAAATTCAGGTGATTATGCAAATTCTTGGTTGTTTGGTGACATTAATAATAATGAAATATTAAGAATTGAATTAGGATTAAAATATCACAACATTGAGAGAACAAAAAATGGATATTTTATTGGATTTAATGCTCCTTATGATGAAAGAATAAGAAATTTAGAAGTTGTTAATTCGGGTTTTTATGATATTAGGCGTCATCAAGGTGCTAGAATGGTTAGATTAAGTGATTTAATGGATGAATATAAAGGAAAAATTAATATAAATATCGCAAAAAAAATTATTTCTGACCATTATGATGTTTATTTGAATAAAGTTAATCCTTGTTCTAGAACAATTTGTTCCCATTATGAATTAGATGCAAGAGAATATATGTCTCAAGAAAATAGACCAAAACCTTTTGCACCTCGTGGTGCAGTTGATGGAATTGTTTGTGATAGTAATCTTGCAAAAAAAATGACATTTATAGCAAAATTTGGTTCATCATGTAATATTCCTTTTATTAAAGATGATTTTTTTAAAAAACATAGACAATATGCAAAATTTTATCCTTATTTGAAAGATCGCTTATCTTATGATTGGTGTGAGTTCACTATTTCAAAATCTAAAATAACACACAAATTTAAAAATAAATCTAAAATTAAATTTAAAACTAAATCTAAAAATACAAGAAAAAATAACAATAAATAAAATTTTTGAATACTTTTATTATTTTAATCCATTTTACATTCAGAACAACACTGATTTTTACATCATATTAAATTGTTAATATAAAATAACTTATAATAACCTATATAAAATTGAAATGTAAAAAGGATTAAAATATATAAATACATATATAAATATATATATAAATATAAATATAATGAAGCAAAATATTCACATTATAGAAATAATTGTTCTATTAAATTATAAAACAAATCTTTATCGTAATATCATTCATACTATTATAAATGTATATTTAAAAATATTTAATTCATTTGATGATTTGAGAAATGCATTAAAAGATATAAATGATGATAAAGATAAAGGAATTGAAAAACATGGACATCCAAATACTTGGATAATTGGAAATAAAATTACATGTTTGAAAGGTTTATTTAAAAATTTTAATAATTTTAATGAACCTATTGATCTTTGGAATGTTTCTAACGTAACAGATATGAATAATATGTTTTGTAATGCAACTAATTTTAACCAACCTTTAAATAACTGGGATGTATCTAATGTTACTAATATGAATGGAATGTTCTTTTGTGCAAAAAAATTTAATCAATATCTAAATAATTGGAATGTTTCTAAAGTTACTGATATGAGTTATATGTTTTTAGACACAAAAAAATTTAACCAACCTTTAAATGAATGGGATGTTTATAATGTAAATTATATGAATCATATGTTTTATGGTGCAAAAAAATTTAACCAACCTCTAAATAATTGGAATGTTTCCAATGTTAAAAAAATGAATTTTATGTTTGCTAATACTAGTAAATTTAACCAACCTCTAAATAATTGGAATGTTTCCAATGTGAAAGATATGGTTTGTATGTTTGATTGTGCAAACAATTTTAACCAACCTCTAAATAATTGGAATGTTTCCAATGTTACTGATATGAGTGGAATGTTCCATATTGCAAAAAAATTTAACCAACCTCTAAATAATTGGAATGTTTCTAATGTTAGAAATATGAGTTATATGTTCCATAATGCAACCAATTTTAACCAACCACTTGATAATTGGAATGTTTCCAATGTAATAGAAATGAGTTATATGTTCGATAATGCAACCAATTTTAACCAACCTCTAAATAATTGGAATGTTTCCAATGTTAGAAATATGAGTTATATGTTCCATAATGCAACCAATTTTAACCAACCACTTGATAATTGGAATGTTTCCAATGTTAAAAATATGAGTTATATGTTCGGTAATGTATTTGATTTTAACCAATCTCTAAATAATTGGAAGGTTTCCAACGTTACTGATATGTGTGGAATGTTTATTAATGCAAAAAAATTTAACAAACCTCTAAACAGTTTGGATGTTTCTAATGTCACTCATATGAATTTTATGTTTTACGGTGCATCCGATTTTAACAAACCTCTAAACAGTTGGGATGTTTCTAATGTCACTCATATGAATTTTATGTTTTATGGTGCAATCAATTTTAATCAATCTCTAAATAATTGGAATGATTCTAACGTTAAAAAAAAAGGTTATATGTTTAATGGTGCAAACAAATTTAAAAAATCTATTAAAATTGGTTTATTTTCAAATTTAACTGATATATGTATTATGTTTATAATGTCAATGATATGTCTTATATTTTATTATTTCTTATAATTTTTTCTAAATATTGAGGAGTAATATTAAATCATTATAATAGTTGAAATTTTTATTATTAAAAAAAACAACACAATACATCAAAAAATATAATATAATATAATGAAACAAAATATTAATATTTTAGAAAAACAAAATATTTTTATTTTATATACTTATTTATATGAGTAAGTCACAAAAAAAAACAATTATTAAAAAAATAAAAAATACAGCAAAACGAACACTTCCCATTATTAACAAAGGATTAACAAAAATTGGTAGCACTGCAAAGAAAGTAGCAACTGAAACAATACCAGTTATAGACAAAGGAGTTTCTGCAGTTTATGAAACAATGTCAACTGGTCTTGACCTAGGAGTTAAAACATTATCTAAAATATCAAAAAAGACACATAGAAATAGGAGTAATTCAACTAGATATCGTTATCGTCGCCATCATAGTCATCATCGTCATTAATAAATTAATAAATTAATAAATTAATTTCAGCTTTATTATAATAAATTATAGAAACAAAATCAAATATTATTTTATTGTTATATAATAAATGGATTTATTAGCAAAACATTTTAGATAAAAATAACTAATACAGATTATATAATGAGATACAATTTTAGGAGATTTTAATCAATTTTTATATTACTAACATTAAAATAAATAATATTCATCTATAAATTTTTAAGAAAAATCACATATTTATTACATGTTGTTCTAATAATTACGAGTTAATAATAAAAATAAATTATTTTTTATTATTATGGAAAATATTAATAGTGATATTTCAGAAGGGTTAAATACATATCCTATAATAAACAACACAAATAATAGTAGTTTTTTTGATAATTTAAAAAGTATTAATATAACTACTTGGTTATTAATTATTTTAATATTGGCTTTATTAGGATTTAATATTTTTATTTATTTAGCAAAAGGAACACAAACTTTTGCCGATATATTTGGACCACTTTTTAATAAATTATTTGGAGTTACTATTGCAACTACAAGTCAAACCGTCGATATTACGGCTGAAGGTGCAAAAGCAGTTGTAAATAAAACATCTGACGTAATTCAAAATTCTTTAACAGAAATTCAAAATATAACACCATCACCAAATAATGCAAACAGCACTTACAAAGGTGAAACAACAGAAATAGATAAAAATAATGTAAAATATATAAATTATGATACACCTTTAAATAAAACAATTCAAAATTCAAGTCAAGATTATCAACCATATGAAGCAAATAGTTCAGTCAATATTTCAGGAAAAGCAAAATCAGGATGGTGTTATGTTGGTGAAGATAGAGGTTTTAGAACTTGTGCGAAAGTTGGCGTAAATGATTCTTGTATGTCTGGAAATATTTTTCCAACACAAGAAATATGTATTAATCCTAATTTAAGAAATTAATAGAAATAATTAATAAAATTGATTGTTAAATTAATAGAAATAATATAATAAAAATGTTATTGCAGGTTGTTATATATTTTTATATATATATGATAATAAAAAATAAAGTAAATTGTTTAACATTAAAACTTTCAAATAAGGGAATTGGTGCAGGTGGTTATAATACAAATTTATTTGGTAAAAAATTTGAAGAAAAAACAAATAATCAAATATTACTTTTACATGAAGGATACTCTAAAATTCGTTTTACAAAAAAAACAAACACATTTGACTACTATTTATTAAAATATTTTGATGATAAAAATATTGTTTTTGTATTACAAAATGGATTTAAAATGTATATGAAATACAAATATAATATAGAATTGTTTAGATCACCTGATGAGGTATATATTATTGAACATAATACAGGTAAAAAAGTGATAAAAATATTAGAAAAAAAAGAACAAAATGTTAGTGGTTCAGTAGAAACAAAATTATGGGCTTCACCATCATTAAAAAGAGAATATGAATTATTATTAGGAAATGATTTTGAAATTAATTATGGGTTATGTGTTAATTTATATTTGCAAAAATTGTTAATATCAAATAATAAAAAATATTTGATATTAAAAAAAATTTTAGAAGAAAATAAAATAGATATATTATATGGTGATAATAAAAATTATTTTAAAACACTTAATGATTGGATAAATAAATAATATTTACAAACTCATAAATATACACAAATAAAATTATGTATAAAAATTTGAAAGAATAGGTAAATTGTCGATATTAATAATTTCATCTATATTTTTTATATTATCATTATTAATTTCAAATTGGGAAAATTCAGCACGTTGCAATTGTATTTGTGGTGTATGGTTGTGAACACATCTTGCAATCATTTTATATAATTTAAATTCAGGATATCTCTCAACACCATTATTTTTATATAACATATTATTTCCTTTATCATCTTGACACCATTCACAAATTAATTTTTTAATAGGATTGTCTATTTTATTTATATTTTTTATTTCTTCTAAATCTTCAATTAAATTATCAAATATTGAACATGCAAGTCTACATAAATCAAAACTAAAATTTGGATCTAATCTAGGTTTTTTATCATTAAAATATGGTTCAGTATTATATTGTGTTGATGCATCTCCGCCATTTTGAAAACTATCACTGCAAAATAATTTTCCATTAAATTTATAAATACTACGACCAAAATCAATAATTTTAAATATTCTGCCATAAGTTGGTACTCTATAAATTTTTTTTTTATAGCAATAATACAAATATTGTTTATCTGTAGTATCATACATTACATTGTTAGTATGCAAATCATTATGTGTAAAATTAAATACTTTTTGATATGTAATTAATATCATTATTATTTGCATTAAACTAGAATACCATTCATCATTTGTTAAATTATTTTTCATTATTAAATCGTCAAATGTATTTTCACAATATTCCATACAAATAACTTGCACTGGGAATTTAGGAATTACAACATTTATTATTTCTTCATTATCATTATTATCATTATCATCATTATCATTATTATCATCATTATCATCATTATCATCGTCATCATTATCATGTTCGTCATCATCATTATTATTATAATTAATATCATCATCATCAGTGGAATGAGTACTTTCTTTTAAATCATAATCATTTGTATAAGAAGACCTAGACGAACATGACGCAGATGAATTTGATTTTAATGTGACATTTTCATCTTCTAAATTTGAATTATTCATTTTAGTAAATTCAAACAAATCCAACGACATATTTTTAATATCATTTAAATCAATAGAATTATCAAATAAATCAATCTTGTCATTATCATTTAATGTATCAATAGTTTTTAAACTTATATTACTTCCAATTTTTAATGGTTTTAATTTTTTTACTTCTTCTTGAAAAAGATATTCGTATTCATCAATTTCAAACAAAATATTTTTGTTTTTATTAAAAAATGCAGAATTAATTAAATATTCAATGTCATCAAATACATTAATTTTAAATTTATTTTTAATTCCTAAAAAAGATCCATAATATTCAACACCATGTATAAATTTATGTTCCGTTTTTAATTGACTGGTTAAAAATAAAAATAAAGAATCAACATATGCTGCATTATTTGGATCATTTACTTTTGGCAAACAATTTTTATTTTCAAAATTTGGCAAGTTAAATAATTTTTCATTAAGTTCATATTTACCAATCATATATTTATAAGGGTCTAATAATGGTGCTATTTTAAAAAACACATCACATTTTTTTACTTTGTTTGTAGTAATATTTTTAATATTACAAATAAACATATTTTCATTATGTGTATTTTCAGAAATATTTGTGATATACCATTTGTTGTTAAAATTTATATTATTATAATTTGTATCATTTAATAGAAAAAATCTATTATAAATTGGAATATAATTTTGTGTTTTTGAAAGAAATAAAGTATTTGGTTGCTCAAATTTTCTAAATAATTCCAAATTTTTTCTTTTTTGATAATTAATAGTTACCATTAGTTTTTTAAAATATAAATTAAATTTATTTTTAACTTATTTTGAGTTATTACAAATGTATATAATAAAATACAACTAAATAACATAAAATACTTAACAAAATTGACAATACCCATATTGGAAAAATTGTTTTACTTTTATATCCAATACCAAATTCACGAATACTTCCATCATTATTGTAAAAACAAGATGGTTTTATATATTGTATTATACCGAAAATTGCAATAAATAAAAACACAGAAAAAATTGTTATATTTTGTTTAATGTATAATTTATACATAATTGTATTATATATTTTATTTATATTTTATAAATTCAAATAAATACTTGTTATATTATAATATAATAAAATTATAATACAATAAAATATAATTATAAAAAATAATTTTCTAAGATTATACTAAATATTACAAAACATATTTTTGATGTTATTTTCACAATTAAACTGTTATAAATATTTTTTGGCAAAAATTTTTTAATAAATAAAAATAAAATTAAAATATAAATAATTATTTTTTCAACAATTAATTTTAATAAATAGTTACAATTATTTAATATTCCCCAATTATTAACATAACTACACATTGAAGTATTTGATTTTTTAACAAAAAAACTATGAACGTCTAACATTCCCATTAAAATTCTGTGAAAATTATTTTTTTCATTTTTTATATTTAAACAATAAATAAACTTGTCATAACTGAATAATTCCATATGTAAAATTTTTTTATTTTTTGATTGTTTAAAAATATAAGGATTTATACCATCTATATATCTTTTTTTATATATTAATTTATTATCAATTAGTAGTGGAATATAACAAGATTTAATTATTGTATCAATAATTTCATCAATATTTGCAAAATTTGATTTAACTATTTTTTTACATTTGTTCAAATCATTATAGCAAATAAATAATTTACCATTTATTTTTACACAAATATTAGTTGGTATTTTATTTATTAAAAAACTCTTTAATTGTTTGACAAAACTTAATTGAAAATTATTTTTAAATTCAGTTTTTATAATTTCATATAATTCGGGCATTAAATATAATGCATCAATATAATATAAAAAACCAACTATTGCACCAACACTACACCCAGATATTCTCTCAATTTTTAAATAATTTTTTCTTTCCATTTCTCGTAAAAAATATAGTGCTCCAACTAAATAACTACCATTAAATATTCCTCCATCTAATACTAAATCTATTTTTTTAAATGATTTTTCATTTTCAGGTAAATTTTGAATTAATTTATCAATATATTTTTCTATCATTATTTTATATATAAAACTAATTAAATTTTGTTGATTTAACTTTGTTTAAGTTAAAAATTAAAACTTTCCAAAATAATTTGTAATTTTCATTAAACAATAGAAACACATTCCAAAAAATATACTAACAAATAAAAAACCATTAAAATTGTAGTTTCCGTCATTTGAAAATAAAAATGATAAATTTGTATATAAAAATTTTTTAAAAAAAGGTAATTGAAATAAAAAATATAATATAGATATTAACAATGGAAATTGCATTTCATCATAAATATTATCAACTATATTATTTATTTTTTTTCTTTTATTATAACTATTAATTACATTTTCCATTTGATTACTATCTTCAATATAATCAATATTATTTATTTGGGATGGAATATAATTTGGTATACTTTGTCCGTCTAAACTTATATTTGATGTATTCATTGGTATATCTCTTGATGGAAGATGTGTTACACCTGCAATTGATGCTTGTTGTAATCCATTTACAATTTGATTTATAGTATTTTGATCTAATGACATATTTTGTTGTGGTTGATTGTTTGTTTCTATTTTTTCTTCAAGTTTTATTTGAATATTGTTATTTAAATTATTACTACCAACTATTGGATCTGTAGGTAAATCTAAAATACTTGTTGTATCACTCATAATTATCTTAAATATTTATTCATTTTAATAATTACGCAAATTTATTCAAATTCAATTATTTTACTATTGAGAGAACATTTAGTTGGCACTGTAACATATTTGATGCATTTGTTATCAGTTTTATAAATTTTTTCATTAAAATCATCTAATGGTGCAGCATAAAATGTTAAACAATTTTTATTTTTACACATTTTTCTAAATAAAGATGCTAAACCAAATCCAAGCAATATTGACATTATTATTTTTCCTGTTTTAGAATGTACGAATTTTTCAAAATGTACGCCCATTTATATTAATTAAATATAATATTATGCTTGAATTGGAATTTTAGATATTAGTGTTTCGTCTTTCGGACATTCTATAGTTATTTCTTGAAAATTAAAGCAATTGTTTGCTTTATCTTTAAATAAAATTTTATCTACATTTTCTGGTGTTGGATAAATATATATAGTTTTTGTTTCTGGACCAATTATATAAACAAAAAATAATCCTATTGCAAAACTTATAAAAAAAATAGGTATTGAAATATATTTTGAAAACATATATTATAATGACAAAATAACATTAAAAATATTAATTTACATAATTTTTATATAATAAAAATGCAACCACACCACCTAATATTTGAACTATTACATAAGGCAATATATCTTGTTTTTGTAACCTACCTGCAGCAAATAATGCAATTGTAACTGCAGGATTATATGCACCACCTGAAATATTACCTCCTAGTAATATTGCTATACTTAATGCTACACCAATAGCTAACCAATTTGATGTAGCAAAAATAACAAAAACTAAAAATGTTGTTCCTATAAATTCAACTAAATATTTATTCATATAATATATAATTATGATAATAAAATATATTTTTTATATTTACATATACTTTTATAAATAGACAAAGTTACTTTCACAAAATTACTTACAGACAATTACTTGTTATTTTATATTATTTTCAGTTAATTTTTACAGTTTAGGATGAAATACACATTTGTATAATTTTCATTCAAAATATAAATTTTTCTAAAATGTTTTATTATTTATTAATATATATGACTAAAAGTAAAAGAAACAAACATTTATTAATGAAAGGCGGATTTTTAGAAAGTTTAACAAATACAATATCTAATTTGAGTTCGTCCATTTCACAAGGTGCAAATAATTTATGGCAAAAAACAAAACAGACGAATATTTTAACACAAAATTCTACACCATCTTCTTATACAAATACAACAAATACTTTACCAAATACAACAAATACTTTACCAAATACAACAAATACATATGGTGGAAAAACAAAAAAAAGATATTTTAAAGGAGGATTTACACCAACATCTGGAATAGCAAAAAATGCATCATCTTTTTATGGAAAAACCGCACAACCTCATAATTGGGTTGGAGGAAAAACACGAAGAAATCGTAATAAACAAAGCAGAAGAAAAAAACATTATAAACATACCAAATATTAAATATCAACAATATAAATTTATAACATATTCACAATTAAAAAAATATAAAGATTTGTAAATATTATTACAAATGACAAAAGAACGATTAAATGAAAAATTTATTGACCTTATGGATAAATTATCCGTCATAATGTCATATCGTGGAGATTTTTTTAGGGCAAAAGCATATAAAAAAGCAGAACAAATTATAATGTCACATAATACCGATATTGTTTCACCAAATGATTTGAAAGGAAAATTAGGAATTGGTAAAACAATAATGGATAAATTAATTGAATATTATGAAACAGGAAAAATAGAAATAATAGAAATGGAAAAATCAAATCCATTATCTATTTTTTGCGGAATATATGGTATTGGACCGAAAAAAGCACAAGAATTACTTGATAATGGAATAAAAACTATTAGTCAATTGAGAGAAAATCAAAATAAATTACTAAATAATGTGCAAAAAATAGGTCTTCAATATTATGAAGATATTTTAGAAAGAATACCACGTTCTGAAATTGAAGAATATAAAACTTATTTTCAAAATGCAATAGATGTAAATTCTAAAATAGATTCTAAAATGGAAATAGTAGGATCATATAGACGTGGTGCTGAAACATCTAGTGATATTGATGTTATTATTACATCAAAAAATCAACAAATATTTATAAATTTTGTGGATTATTTATTAGAAAAAAAAATTATTTTACATATTCTTTCCAGAGGTAAATCAAAATGTTTAGTAATTGCTAAAATAAATAATTATAAAGCGAGACGTGTAGATTTTTTATTTACTAGTCCAGAAGAATTTCCATTTGCCATTTTATATTTTACGGGTAGCAAAATATTTAATACATATATGAGACAAGTTGCGTTAGATAAGGGTTATACAATGAATGAACACGGAATTTATAAATTAGAAACAAAAAGAAAAACTGACAAAGTTGAGAGAATTTTTAAAGATGAAAAAGACATATTTGATTTTTTAGAAATTGAATATAAAATGCCTCACGAACGTATTGATGGACGTTCTATTATTTTACACCCTTGAATTGAATATTTAGAGCAATGCTTTTTTTACACCTTTTCTCATTTAAAACGCCCATTTGTATGAGAAATTTATAAATAATTCTTCTTGATTTTTCGTGTCTTTTTATTGGATACATATTTTTCTGGTCTTTTATATGCTCCCTTAATTATATTTTTCTTTTTAATTTTCTATGGAAATTGTTAAATGTTGATAAGGAACAGCATATAATAGATGATTTTATTTATTTATTCTTTTACTTTTTGATTTTTTATTTCACCGAAAGGTACGGTTTTAAATCTTCAAAGGGTGTAAATGATTAAATATTCCATAAATATTTCCATACACTGCTTATCATATTTGGTTTTTCTTTAACTTTTAATTCAAAAGGACAAGAATAATCAGGGTTTGATGCAATTGCAAGACATGGATTACATGGTTTATTGATAAAACTAAATCCAGGTATAATATTTTCAAGATTGTTATAATCTACAGGTGTTATTTTTTCAGTTTGTTCGCCATATATTATACCTTTACCAGTATAACTAATTCTCTCTAATGTTGGATTATTTTCATCATCCATATTGCATTTTATAATATCATCAACACGATTATTTAACAATCCTGATTTATAAGGAAAATTACCAAAACCACTTGGTAATTCTTCATATTTATTTCCTGATGGGTCTGTAATTAAAATTCCATTTAATAGAAAATCACCTTCTTTTGTTTGATATGAGAGAATTCTTAATATAGCAGTTTCATTGTATATAGTTCTCGCATAATTTGTTGCTTGTTCTGGAACATTTCTTATATATGGATTTCTTTTTATTGCATCTTGATATAGTTTTATTACTTTTTTTGACCATGGCCAAATGCCATTTTTATTAAAATAATCAAATTCTTCTTTTGATGTTTGTGAATTAATAATTTCCATATCAAAAATTTTATTTTTATTTATAGTATTTTGTATTGCTAAAAAATCTTGAAATGTTTTTTTATCATCATTTGTAACAATTTCACCATTAATTTGCATGGTTAAACCTTCTTTATTTAACTTACCAAATCTATATAATGTTATGATTAATAATGCTAATACAATACTATAGAATTTATTATTTATATAAGTTATTATTATTATTAAAATTAAAATTAATTTGCCTAAAAGTGTATTAAATAAAGAAATAAATATTTCTGGAATTAAATAAAGTATTAACCAAAAACATATTAAAATTGTCAATAATCCTATTAATTTTATATTATTCATATATAAAATTAATTTATTTTTTATCACTTGTATTTATTGAAATAAGTATTTAATTTTTTATTTATGTTTTATTTTTTATTTATGTTTTATAAAGTTTAAGCAGTTGTAACTTGGTCTTTTTGAACTTTAGAAAAATGTTGAGACATATATCTTTGAAGATTAAAATAGGTCAATTCGTCTGTTTTCTTTAACTTCAATAAATTTGTTAATTTTGCATCTGGATTAATCTTTCTGCCATTTTCCTTGTCTTGTAAATTATGTGATCTAATATATTTATTAATATCACGTGTTACCTCAGTTCTTGCCATTTCTGAACCTTTTTCCTTTCCAAGAAAACTAGCTAATTCATCAGAAATTTTTGCTGGTTTAACAAAACCAGATGGTGCTCTATTACCAGATTTTCTCTTTCGCTTTGATGAAACTTTTTGCGCTGTTTTTACTTCACGATTCCATTTTTTTTCCAAAACACGATATTCTGTCTTTAATGTTGAAATTAATACACCTAATTGTTGTAACTTTGAAAGAAATTCTCCTGATTGTTCTTCAAGATGATTTTCTGTAACTTCATTAACAACATTTGTTGGGACATTTACAACAGCTACATTAACAACATTTTCTTGAACTTGTTGTTGTTCTGGTAAAGGCACTTCAGATACTACATTTTTTACTTTTGGGGTTTTTACCTTTTTTTCAACTACTTGTGATTGCTGAACTTGCTGGTGAGCTTGTGTTTGAGATTGTACTACAGGAGTTACTGTTTCGTGTTCGCTTGTCTTTGACGATTTCTTTACCATCTTATTATATTATATCCTATAAATTACTTTTTAAGTAGTTTTTAACATAAATTATATTATTATTACGATAATATGATATATAATAAATATAATATAATATATAAAAAATTATTAATAAAAATTTATTAATAAAAAACATATTATTTAATTTTTATGAATATAATGATATACAATATATATAAATTATTAGTATATTAAATTTCTTGAAATGCCTCAAACAACCAAGGTATTGATGTTGCAGCATTATGATTAACTAATGTAAGTGCACCAAGAACATAATATGCACCTAAACATTTACTATCTTTATCAATACCATTATTTACTAATTTTTCCATAACTTCTAACACAACTTTTTTAATATTCCATATATTATCTTCTGTTCTTATATATTGAGTACTTAAATTTATAAACGGATTATAATGTGGGTTAATTGGATATATATTTCTTCTAATTCTAAATGGTATTGAATTCCAAATTATTGTTAAATTTTTACAATAATCAAATAATTGGTATTTATTTAAAGAAATAAACCATTTGGCATCTGAATAATTACCTAATTCATCGATAGTTTGAAATAATTTTAATGTTCTTGATACAATTGCTTTTTCACCTGTTAATTCAAGATATTGTGTTTCAAATCTTAAATTCAATTTAATTTTAAAAATTCTGCTAATTTTCATAATACGTTTCATATTTTCAAAAACATATTTTGGTATAACTTCTCTATTATATGGATTTTTTTTATTTTCAGATGAAACTTTATTATATAAATTAAATAATGATGAAATATCAAATCCATATATAAATCCATCATTATCTTTATAACTCATAAATTGTATAAAAGGTATTTCATTAATTGGTTCTAATGTTACAAAATCATTTTCATTAGTACATAATTTTCTATTTAGAGCAGCAGGTCCGCGAAGTGATTTATATTTTATTATTATATATCTTCTAACATTTTTTTGTATTTTCAAAATATAAGACGACAAATATAAATATCCATAAATTCTTCTTAATAATTCATTTTTATTTCCACTTGTTTTTTGTTGATAATGTTTTGCAAATATTTTTAATTGTGCAAGATTATAATTATATTTAAATAATTCGTTAAAATTTTTTAATGTTGGTATATTTATTTTTTCATCGTTAATTTTAGGTTTATTCTTTAGTAAAGGTATTTTTTCTTTATTAAAATATTTTTCAATCAAATTTTTTTTTGACAAATCCGCCATTTATATATATATATATTTGAATTGTTTTTGTATTATTATTATAATTTATATATTTTGTAAATTTATACACTTGACTATTTGACAAAAATTTAATTATAATAATAATATATTTTGTATTGTTTTATTTCTTTTATAGAACTAATTTTAATTTCACTTAAATAAAAAAAAAATTGATTTAAAAACAAATGTATATATTTATTATACAAAATAACCATGGCTGAATACATTCTTGACGCTACTAATATTGATTTCTCTGTATTTAAATACAGTGCACCTAAACCAAATTTATCTGGTGGAAAAGTTGTAAATTTATATAATAAACATGCAAATGAAAGTTTAATTTTATGTTGTCCTTTAATTGGTTCTTGGGGTGCTCAAGAATCAAAAACAACTGATGGTAAAGGAACAGGTAAATTTACAATGTCCTTACAATTTTCAAAAGGGGAATATACTAATGAAAATGCAGAAAAATTTTTAAAACAACTTAAATTACTAGAAAATAAAATTAAAGAAGATGCCATGCTGTATTCAAAAGAATGGTTTGGTAAGGAAATTAAATCAATGGATGTAATGGATGAAAAATTTACTCCAATGTTAAAATATCCTAAGATGAATAAAACAAGTGAAGAACGTAACTATGGAGAACCTCCACAACTTACTGTAAAAATTCCTTGTTGGAAAGATGTGTGGCAAACATCAGTTTTTGATGAAGAAGAAAAACCACTTTATGTTAAAGGTTTAACTGCACCTGGTATTACTCCATTAGATTTTTTGAGAAATACTAGTAAAGCACCTATTCAAGTAATTTGTCTTATTCAATGTGCTGGTTTATGGTTTGTCGGTAATCCTGCAAAAGTATCAATAACATGGAATTTATTACAAGCAATTGTAAAAAAACCAAAAACATCTTTAATTTCACCTGATAAATGCTTTTTAAAATTAAATAATCGTGATAAGGAAATTCTAAAATCATTACCTGAACAAGAACGACTAATTGATATTGAAACAACTATTGAAACATCTGCATTTGTTGATGATTCTGATCATGAAGATGTTATTGATTGTTTTGTTCCACAAACGACAATTGAACAAACAACAGAACATGTTTTTAAACAAGCACAAGAACAAGCACAAGAACAAACACAAGCACAAGCACAAGCACAAGCACAAGCACAAGCACAAGCACAAGCACAAGCACAAGCACAACCAGATGCTCAAAAGAAAAAAAAAATTATTTCTAAGAAAAGAAGTGAAGTTTAAATAATTATTAAATGATTATTAAATAATTAAATAAATTTAAAAATTTTATTTGTAAGTTTTATATATTAAATAAAAAATAGAAAATGCTTCTAGACTGTAATGGTGATTCACCATTCATGTAAACTGGAGATAATATGTTCGAAACTCATTAAAAACAATTTTTTATTATTTACAATTAATCAAAAATATCAATTAATTTGTCAATTTGTTCAATTGATAATTTTTCTGGAAATAATACATCAAAATGTATTATAAGATTGCCTTTATACTCACCTCTTTTTAAACCCATACCTGTATATATTTTTTTATATTGTGGGGGAACAATACTACCTTTATTATTATTTAATGTATATGTTTTCCCATTAATATGTTTTAATTCAAAACTGAAACCACACAATGATTCTTTAAGTTTAATTTGTTTATTTAAAATTAAATCTAATCCAGATCTTTTAAATTCCGTATTATTTTCAACATTAACAATTATTTTTATGTCTCCATAACAATCATCTGCTAAAATATTTCCTTTATTTCTTAATATAATTATTTCATTATCATCAACACCTTGTGGAATTTCAACATAAATTGTTTCTTTTTCAAATATCTTAATACCATTTTCTAATATCCATCTCTCAATTTCTATTGGAAGTGATATTCCATTAAAAACATGTTCCATGGAAACATGAATTGTTTTTATTATAGGAATTGGCTTATTAATTGTTTTTTGAAAATTTATTGGTCCACCACCATTAAAAACATGTATTTTAGTAGTATTAGGCATGTTAAACATTTCATTTGGATCTAATGAATTAAACATCATATTAAAAATATCATTTATTGGAATATCAATATTATTCATATTATGTGAACTTGTCATATTATGTGGTCCACGACTGTTCATTCTCATAAATGTATTATTTTTCATCATATCATATTCATTTCTTTTTTTATTATCACGCAAAACTTCATAAGCTTCATTAATTTTTTGTGTCATAATATTAGCAGTTTGATCACCTGGATTTCTATCTGGATGATATTTCATTTGGAGTTTTCTATATGCTTTTTTTATTTCATCAAAAGTTGCATTTTCTTTAACATCCAATATATTATAATAATTTTCACTCATTTATATAATATAACAAAGAAATACTTAAATAATTATTAACTTAAAATAATTATTAATAATTGTAGTGATATAATATCTTCAAAAATATTTTATGAAAATGTAAATAAATTAGTAAAAAACTTAAATAATTGTTAATTTATTATTTATTATGACAGAATTATTTGTAAATAAATATCAACCACTTTATTTTGATGATTTTTTATATTCAAAAGATGTTATTAACATTCTCAATAAATTAATGATGATTAACGAATTAAATATATTGTTAATAGGTGATATGTCTTCAGGTAAAACAACAATTATAAATGCACTTGTGAGAGAATATTATCATGGTTATTCAATAAAAGAATATGAAGAAAATATTTTGTATATAAACAATTTAAGTGAGCAAGGAATAAATTATTATAGAACAGATGTTAAAATATTTTGCCAAACATTTTCTACAATAAGAGGTAAAAAAAAAACAATTGTATTAGATGATATTGATTTAATTAACGAACAAAGTCAACAAGTGTTTCGTAATTTTATAGATGAATGTAAAAATGTTAATTTTATATGTTCATGTAGTAATAATCAAAAAGTTATTGAAAGTTTACAATCCAGATTAAATATTATTAAAATTAATATGCCAAAAAAAGAAAATATTAATGAAATAATAAATTACATTAAAACAAAAGAAAATATTATTATAGACAATGATGCACAAGAATTTATTATAAATATATCAAATAATGTAGTAAAAGTTGTTATAAATTATATGGAAAAATTTAAATTGATTAATGAGAGAATTACATTAGATATTGCCATAAAATTATGTTCTAATATAAGTTTTTTAAAATTTGAAAAATACACAAAACATATTTTATCAAATGAAATTTTTGATGCAATCGAAATAATTTATGAATTATATGATAATGGTTATTCAGTTATGGATATTCTTGATAATTATTTTTCTTTTGTTAAAATTACAACTATTTTGACAGAAGAACAAAAATATATAGTTATAGCTTATTTATGTAAATATATTACAATTTTTCATAACATACATGAAGACGAAATTGAATTGCCTTTTTTTACCAATAATTTAATAAAAACATTGAATTGTAAATAATAAAATAATCATAAATTAATGTTAATTGTAAAAAAATTTTACATAATAATAATATGACATCACAAATATTTAAAGACAACATTCCAAATAATTTGTTATTTAATTTATTAGAAAAAATTTGTTTGAAAAATTTTAAATTCTTTACATTTAATAACGATTCATTTAAAAAAGGCATTTATACAAATGATATTCAAGATTTTTTAAAAATTTGTAATACTTATTATCATAATTCTAAAAAAAAATATTTAGAAAGAAAATTAACATATAATAATTTTACTACTATTTTAAGACAAATATGCAATCATAATAAAATAAAATATACAACTGAAATTAAATATATAAAATCTAATTATAATATCGTCTATTATATATATTTAGATATTTAGATATTTATATATTTAGATATTTAGATATTTAGATATTTATATGTAAATTAATATTTCCTTTTTGATTTTTTTTTTTGCGTTTTTCTTTTTTTTGGTTTGTCACTTTCTACTGAATTTTCATCTGTATTATCATCTTTATCATTATCATCATTATCATCATTATCATCATTATCAAATCCCCAAAATTTATTATTAAATAAAGTATTCTCATCATACTTTTTGTCAGTATTATACTTATCATCATCATAATCATTGTTTGATTTGTATAAATACAATCCTACACCACCTAATGCTAAAATAGTTGTTGCTAATAAAACTGACATTGTTTCATTCATTTTATATAATATAATAATCAAATAAATTATTATATTTTAACTTAAAATATTTCGAATACTAAAATAATGAGAACAACATATTAAATATCTTGTACATCTATAAGTATATAGAAAATTAACATCAAAAGTAAAATTATAAATAATTGGGTAATTATAACAATAGTATAAATCAAGTAAAAAAAATAAATATATAAATAATGATAAAAGAAAATAATTTTACAAAAACAGAAAAGATAATTATTGCAAATAAAATAAAAGACATTTCTCTCGAATGTGTTAATGAAGAAATGGATAAATTAATAAAAATAGGAATAAATGCAAAAATGATTTCGGATAGATGTAAAATAGGAAATAATATTGTAGATTATTTTACATTTGTTGAAAGATTAGAAACAAAGGGAAAATATAATATAAATTATTTTGATTTTTTAAATAATTTAGATATATTTAGAGAGAAAAAATTTATAAAAAATATGTTTAATTATTATAAAAATGTTAAAAATAAAAACAACACCAAAAATGAGTATAAAGTTTATAAAGAAATATATAATATTTGTATAAGTGCTATAAATATAATGAGACCATTAAATTGCATGGAAATATATACACAATTTAATGCAAAAAAAATATTAAATTTTTGTGCTGGATGGGGAGGTTCAACCGTTGCTGCATGTGCTTTAAATTTAGATACTTTTTATGGCATAGAAATAAATTATGATTTGAAAGAATCATATGACAACTTAATAACTTATTTAAAATCAAAATCAAATACTGAAATAAATTTATGGTTTTGCGATGCAACTACATTTGATTATTCATCAATAGAATATGATACAGTGTTTTGTTCACCTCCTTATTATTTTATAGAAAAATATGCAAATAATATAAAATATTCTTCAAAAAAAGAAATGGAAGATAAATTCTATAAACCTGTATTTACAAATACTTTTTTAAATTTAAAAAAAAACGGACGTTATATAATAAATATATGTAAAGAAGTATATGAAAATGTATTGGTTAAATTATTTGGTGATGCACATATTATTTTTCCATTAAAAAAATCAAAAAGACAAAATAATTACAAAGAAATGGTATATGTTTGGTTTAAATAAACATAAATTAAGTAAATATAATACCACCTAATCCAACTTTAGCACTTGCTTGTGCTCGCGGTTTAACACCAATATAATTTGCATATTGTGGAGAGAAAATATGTTGTGGTTTTACTACTACATTATTATGATTATTATGATTATTATGATTATTATGATTATTATGATTATTATGATTATTATGATTATTATGATTATTATGATTATTATGATTATTATGATTATTATGATTATTATGATTATTATGATTATTATGA
>Ga0214923_10002775_pt1 | contig 22767 bp, 22 predicted proteins | sample LL1510_MetaG_FD_177993 | JGI IMG/M metagenome (GOLD analysis project Ga0214923, IMG submission 177993) | Freshwater microbial communities from Lake Lanier, Atlanta, Georgia, United States - LL-1510 | ecosystem: Environmental > Aquatic > Freshwater > Lake | place: USA: Georgia | collected...
CTCGGGGGCTGGAATATCTTCGCAACGCCTATGGACAACATTGCAGAGGAAGGCATCACCCTTGCAACCTCAACGGGAGCGCGCAGCGCAAAACAAGTAACCACTGATTCAGAAAGCGGCCTCTACTCATTCTCGTTTGCACCAACAGAGAATGGTTGGTGGAGAATCACTGAGGAGCAGCGTGCGGGATGGACCCAGGTCACGCCATCGTCACCGGCATACTTTGATGTCTTTGTAACAAGTAACCAAGTGTATTCTCCATACAACTTTGGCAACTGGCAGAATCCATCAATCACTGTGACGAAGTGGCAGGATACCGACAACGATGGTATCCGTGACTGGAACGACTCAACTGAAAGCGGCACTGTTGGGGTAAAAGATGAAGGAGAGTCGTTCACTGAACCAGGTGTTGCAAACTGGCCATTCTTCATCGCCGAACAATACGAAGGAGAGGAAGGTATCGTGTATCTCCACATTGTTGCAAGCGGACTCACGAATGCATCGGGAACTGCAACCATCTACGTTCCCGAAACAGGTTACTTCTTTGTGCTCGAAGGCAAACAGTCAGGCTGGAATCGCACGTATCCGACTGGAACTGGAGTATTTGGCTCAAGTACCGTGGTAACGACATTTGAAAACGGTGTCACCGTTCCTACCGGATTTACGATTGATACAGGCACCTACTTTGGGGTTTCGCTCTCAAATCCTGGTCAATTAGTTACTATGGGACATCCTGCTGGCATTGAAGAACCAATAACTATGATATCGTTCAGTAACTATCCTGTGCCCGTCATCCTCCCTACGCCGACACCGACGAGCGGTGGTGGTGGAAATGGCCCGATTACTGGTACATTCGGCGTCAGTAACGGCAGCGGGATTCCGAGCGGACAAGTCTTGGGTACATCTACCTCGACGCAACCTGACTTCGGACCAGCATGCGAACGCTATGTCACCGATTTTCTTGGGCCCCGTCGAACAAATAATCCTGAACAAGTACGACGCTTGCAGACGGTACTCCGAGATTTCAAGAAAATGGATATTGATATAACTGGTGTGTACGACACAAAGACCACTGCTGCGGTAAAGGCGTTCCAGGAGAAGTACCGCTCTCAAATCCTTGCTCCTTGGGGTCTAAGTTCTGGAACTGGGTTCGTGTACTTGACCACCCAAAAGAAGATCAACGAGATATACTGTAAAAACACTGCGCAGTTCTCACTTTCTTCAGATGAGCAAAAAATAATTGACTCATTCAGAAACCAGAACAAGACATTGCGACCACCACTGGGTAACGGTAACGCACCTCAGCAAGATGGCGTAGAGGGACAGCCATCTGATACGTCTTCAAGTACCGGAGGAATAGTGCCACCAAGCAACGATTCGAACTCAGGCACCGGATTATGGTCCAAAATTAAAAATTGGTTTGGCGGACCGAACTAACGTACACCTATCAACAAAAAGACCCTTTGCAGGGTCTTTTTGTTTTGTACACATTTTTTGATATACTCGCGGCATGACTTCAGAATACAACGCAGTCGATATCGACTTTGAGCAAGAAGACGAAAACGGGGTAGGTGGCCTCAAAGCAAAAATTGCTAAGCTTAAAGTGGAACTTGCAGCCGCAAAAAAAGAAGCACAAGATAATCTTGACGGCTGGCAACGTGCCCGTGCTGATGCTGCAAATATGCTGAAAGAAGCTCGCGCACATGCAGAGCGTGCAGAATCCCGTGCCCGAGAGTCTCTGACGGAAGAACTTTTGCCCGTTCTTGATGGATTCGATATGGCAATGGGATCATCAACATGGGGGAGTGTCTCTGCCGAGTGGCGCAAGGGCATCGAATACATCCAGTCGCAGTTTGTAAACATACTCAGCCAAAACGGAGTCGCGCGCTTTGGGGCAGCGGGGGAGAAGCTCGACCACACACTCCACGAAGTAATCAGTGAGTCGGACGAAGGGAAGGAGAGCGGGACCGTGCTTAAGGTCATCCGCAACGGTTATAAGATAGGAGACCGCATCATCCGCCCCGCACAGGTCATCTGCCAAAAGTAATCACCGTGCTTCCGCTAGCACCCACAGCACACCACGCTTTCACCCCAAAACCCACTTTTTTTGTGCAAGTCAGACTTGCACAATTACAATACACCTGATAGCATTGTGTCAAAAAGCTATGAGAAAAGAGCCGTTTTCGGTTGGATCATACGTACACGTCTTAAAACGGGGGACACGTGGCATGCCTATTGTTCGAGATGAAGCAGATCGATGGCGTTTTTTAAAGCTACTTCGCTACCTCAACGATGAAAATGTGCCTCGGAACTGGGAGAGGGACGTGAGTCCCGAAGATATTCGCTTTGGATATCGACGCCCCGGGCATTGGCCAGAGGCAAAACCATACGTTTCGATACTTGCATTTTGCCTTATGGACAACCACTTCCATTTACTCCTGCGTGAAAATACTGAGAATGGAATCGCGCGGTACATGCAGAGGCTTTGCACCAGTATGGCGCTCTACTACAACACAAAATACGAGGAGAATGGGACATTATTCCAAGGCGCATACAAGGCACGAACCGTAGAAGATGATGAGTACCTTCAGCATCTTTCTACGTACATACAAGTAAAAAATCCTTTTGAGCTGTACGATGGGGGAATACAGAGGGCTCGCAAAGAATTTGCTGCGGCGTGGGAGTGGGCTCTTCAGTACCCGTTTGCAAGCTTGCGCGACTATTCAGGTAATAGGCGAGGCTCCATCGTTGATCATGCCGCAATACAAGAGATTATGCCAACGATGCGTGATCTTCATGCGCGAGCACAAAGCTTCCTTTCGGGCGAACTTGATGATGATGAGGAGTTTATTAGAATAGCTATTGACATATAATAAAAAAGTATTTTAATTGTGCAAGTCTGACTTGCACAAAAAGAAATCGGGCGTATACTAGTTACTACTTACTTATTTTAATCTAAAGTGTATGGCAAAAATTCTTGGAATCGACTTGGGAACCACAAATTCGGCAATGGCGATTGTCGAGGCAGGTGAGCCTAAAATCATTGAGAACGCTGAGGGTGCGCGCACCACGCCGTCAATCGTTGCAACCTCTAAAACAGGAGAGCGCCTTGTTGGTCTGCTTGCAAGACGCCAGGCAGTCACCAATCCAAAAAACACGGTGTATCAAATCAAGCGATTTATAGGCCACTCCTTCAAAGAGGATGCCGTGCAGAAAGACAAGGCTTCGGTTCCATTTGAAGTGAGCGCATCAGCAAACGGCGGTGTCGAAGTCACTATGGGCGACAAAAAATATCGCCCTGAAGAAGTTTCTGCGATGATTCTTCAGAAAATGAAAGCAGACGCAGAAGCCAAAACGGGTGAAAAAATCACCGAAGCCGTCATTACTGTTCCTGCATATTTCAACGACGACCAGCGCCAGGCAACCAAAGATGCCGGCAAAATTGCAGGACTCGATGTGAAGCGCATCATCAACGAGCCAACCGCAGCGGCACTCGCATACGGCTTCAACAAAAAGAAAAACGAAAAGATTGTGGTCTTTGACTTCGGAGGTGGTACGTTCGACATCTCGGTGCTCGAAGTGGGCGATGATGTTATCGAAGTACGCTCAACCGATGGCGATGCACACCTAGGCGGTAAAGATCTTGATCAGAAGATCATGAATTATCTTGCCGACGAGTTTAAGAAAGAATCAGGCATCGACGTACGTACTGATGCGCTCGCTCGCCAGCGCTTAGATGAAGCAGCAGAAAAAGCAAAGATTGAGCTTTCGAGTGCGGTAGAAACTGAAATTAACATCCCCTTTATCACCTCAGACGCATCAGGTCCTCGGCACCTTTTGGTGAAAATGACTCGTGCAAAGCTCGAAGAGCTCGCACAGGAATTCGTTGACCGCGCTCTTATGATCACGAAACGTGCCATGGAGGCATCGCCATTTAAGATCGGTGACATCAACGAAGTTATTCTCGTTGGCGGTCAGACTCGCATGCCAGCGCTTCAAAAAGCGGTTGAGACGTACTTTGGCAAGAAGCCAAACATGAGCGTGAACCCCGACGAGGTCGTCGCACTCGGTGCAGCGATTCAGGGAGGCATCTTGCAGGGTGATGTGAAAGATGTGCTGCTTCTTGACGTTATTCCACTCTCACTCGGTATCGAGACGATGGGAGGCGTTGCCACGAAAATTATCGAGCGCAACACCACCATCCCAACATCGCGCTCACAGGTGTTCTCAACCGCCTCAGACAACCAGCCATCAGTGGAAATCCACGTTGTGCAAGGCGAGCGCTCAATGGCGGGAGACAACAAATCACTTGGCCGCTTCAATCTCGATGGCATTCCACCCGCACCCCGCGGCGTGCCACAAGTAGAAGTCACCTTTGACATTGACGCAAACGGCATCCTCTCGGTCAAAGCAAAAGACAAGACCAGTGGTAAAGAGCAGTCCATCCGCATTGAGGCTTCGTCAGGGCTCTCTGATGCAGAAGTAGAAAAGATGCGCAAAGATGCCGATGCAAATGCTGAATCAGACAAAAAGAAAAAGGAGCTGGTTGAAACACAGAACAATGCAGACTCATTGGTCTATAGCGCAGAAAAGTCACTCAAAGAATACGGCGACAAAGCAGGCGAAGATGTGAAGAAAGAAGTGCAAGAAAAAATTGACGCAGTGAAAGCTGCTCGAAACGGCACTGATAATGCGGTGCTACAAAGTGCAGTGAGTGCACTCTCGACTTCACTCTCTAAAATTGGCGAGGCGCTGTCGAAGGCGCAGGGCGCGCCGCAAGAGGAGCAGACTCCACCACAAGACACTCCACCTCAGCAATAGTGCATGGCCGAGGAAACCCTCACAATACATGGGGTACCGTTCACGCTCGTACGCGCTCAGCGCTCGAGCGTGAATGTGTACAAAGGACAAAACACCTTTCTTCGTATTGGACCAAAAAGTATTGTCGAGGAGCACCTCGCTACCCATGTTCATCTTGAACAGTTTGGTTTCCCAACACCAAAAATTCTTGAGCGCGGAGAATACAATGGTCAATCCTATTACACCGAAACCTCCCTCTCATCACCGCACTTTGGCACCATCTTCAAAGAAGATGTTGCGAGGTCTGGGGCTATCGATGACGCACATTTCGATAAGTTTATTACTACCGCCAAGGCATTTCTGACTGCACAGCTCAAAACTGCCGGGTCAGTGGGCTCAAAAGAGCGTGTCGCACACGCTGTACACCTTACTGAGTTGTGTGCTGAACTTCCAGCGCATGCGGCAAGACTAGTGCAACGCTTTGACGATGCGTTTGAACGAATGAAAAATCTTCCGTGGGTTATTACACACGGTGATTTCAATCCGCACAACATGTATGTCGACGGCGTGATTGATTTTGAAGATTCATTTCATTGTCCTGTTGGATACGACGGCGTGACAGCCCTCGCTGCTATAGACTGGTTTCCAGACGAGCACACCTTCGAATATTTTACAGCCTATCGTTATTCTGATAGACAAAAGGCTCGATACCTCGCAATGGTTGCGACGCTGTATGCAGAGCACCGCATCGATAGCGACTCTGCCGCTGACGACTTTGCATTCCTTCGCGGCATCTGGTCAACGGCGGGTATGCAGGCTCACCCGAAGCTCCAACAGTGGCGCTATAATCGATTTGTAAAACAATTTCTCTCTTGATATTCTTCCTTAGTCTTAACCTATGGCAAAAAACTATTACGACATCTTAGGGGTATCCAAAAGTGCTTCAGAAGACGACATAAAAAAGGCGTTTCGAACGCTTGCGCACAAATATCATCCTGATAAAAAAGGCGGCGACGAGGCAAAGTTCAAAGAGGTGAGCGAGGCCTATGCGGTACTCTCCGACAAACAAAAACGCCAACAATACGACACCTTTGGGCAGGCAGGACCAGGCATGGGGGGCGCAGGAGGACCCGGTAATTTTGGCGGTTTTGATTTTTCAAACTTTGGTGGATTCCAAAATGGTCAATCGTTTGAATTCGATCTCGGCGATATCTTCGGTGAAATGTTTGGAGCAGGGGGGCGACGAGGACCGCGCCAGAGACGAGGTCGCGACATTTCCATCGATGTTGAGTTGCCACTCAAAGAAGCGCTCTTTGGCACAGAGCGCCGCGTTCTCATTTCAAAACTGTCAGCGTGTGCGACGTGCGAAGGAACCGGTGCGAAAAAGGGAAGCAAGATGCAATCATGCAGCATCTGCAACGGCAAGGGTGAAATACACGAGTCACGCAATACCTTCTTTGGTGCATTTACCTCAAGTCGTCCCTGTCCGACCTGTCACGGACGCGGGCAGGTACCGCAAGAAGCCTGCGCTTTGTGTCGTGGCGAAGGAGTTCAAAAACGGCAAGAGGAAATCCGTATCACCGTGCCATCTGGCATAGAAGACGGAGAAATGATTCGCATGCCCGGTATGGGTGAAGCAATACTCAGTGGTACTGCCGGAGATTTGTACGTAAAAGTACATGTACGTGCCGACAAGCACTTTACGCGCGAAGGAAATCACTTACTAACATCACTTTCTATTAAATTGACCGACGCGCTGTTGGGGGGAGATTTTACCATAGCTGCTCCTGATGGGGATGTTTCTGTTTCGGTGCCGGCGGGCATCACCCACGGTGAAGTGCTGCGTATCCGCGGTCGCGGCGTTCCACTTGCGCGCGGCTCTCGCGGCGACTTGCTCGTAAAAATTGATATTACGTTCCCTAAAAAGTTATCACGTTCCGCACGCGAATTGGTAGAGAAAATGCGTAGCGAGGGGCTATAATGGCGGCATGCACGCACCGTCACTTTCGACGACACTCGCCGTTATTGCATCAGACTGGTTTATTATTCTCGCTTTTTTTACCCTGGTAGCACTTGATGCAATGCGCGGTGGCGCGGGACGAGCAGTAACACTTGGTCTTACTGCACTCATTGCACCGTATCTCTTTTCTCTTCTGTCTCAGACATTTCTGCTTTCAGGAATTATAACGGCAGCATCTACTGAGAAAATGCAGGCGCTCGTCTTTGGCGGAATATTTGTGGTCACCTATCTTGCAGTACGCCGCATGACGATTTCCTATGGAGATTTCGGTATCGGTATCGTGTCGTCACTCTGCGCAGCACTCGGAGCAACCGCGCTCATGCTTCTGATGTGGAACAGTGTCCCTGCTCTTGGTACGCTGTGGCATTTCGGTAGTGTTGCCGAATACATCACTGCGAGCTATTTCTTTTGGATTATTGTTGGTTCGTTCTCGCTGCTCTCATTTGCAAGAGGTTAAATTTTTGAGAACCCGTTGATGGTTGCCCCGTAAATCGTCGCTGTTGAACCAGAGAAAAATGGAGAGAGTGAATCGCCGTCAGTCGTGCCGTCGGTGGTGAGAAAAACTGATTCGCCCGTATCCGCAGTATTTGATGCTGGGTAGGGAGCAATACCAAAACCGTACATCTTGCCCCACACTTCAATGTTTGCAGAATCTTTGATATCAAATTTCACGGTTCTGTTTGCTGCTGAAGGAAGAATATCACCAGAGATGTAAATATCCTTCGAGAAACCTTTCGGAATAATAGTATTCTGGATAGAAGCGTAGTAGTCGCGCCCATCACTCACTTCGGTTGGATAGCTTATTCCATCAACAGTAACAACGACATTCGCAAGATCATTCATACTTGCGCTCCCATTTTGGCGCCAGGTAATTCCTTTTAAGATTAAGTCCTCTTTTGAACCCGCACTGATTCGAATACCAGAGAAGCGCACAGCTGTATCATTAATGGTGCGATTATTAGCGGCACCTGGATCAAACGACGAAAGTGCAGTTTCTGCCGTTCCAATCGTTAATGACTCGTTGATCGTTTGCATGGTTCCAGTAATAGGGAGCGTGCCGCCAACAGGCGACGACGCAACAATTGCACTAAGGCGTAACGCTGGCATCTGTCCGTCATAGTCAGTGAGATCATCTTTCATATTGCCAGCAATCGTAAATATTTGTGACTCACCAGCCGGGATAGTGATAGTGTCACGGTTAAATACAATTTTGTGCTCACTACCAATATAGCCGTAAGTTACTTCTGAATTTGAATCGTCCAGAAGTGAAATGTAGTCAAAAGCCTGATCTTGCCCCATGCCAACTCGCTTAACGGTGATACTTTTTACAGTTACATCCTTAGGCCCAGCCGTGAGCGTGAAGCGCGTGAAGGGAACATAGAGCGCGTTCGGGGGAGCAAGAGTTGGTGAGGGCTGGGCAGCATCCGAAACAGTCAGTGCATCAGCGACAATTTCGACGCCATTTACTTGACCAGTTAATGTTGCGGTAGATGCCAGTGGAACGACACAAAGTGAGTTGAGAACCGCGCGAGTTTTGGGCCCCAGTTCACCGGTTTGGGTAATGCCATTTTTTTTCTGGAATGCTTTCACTGCAGCAACGGTCTTATTGCCATAGATACCCGCCTGTTCGAGACCAAAATATGCCTGGAGAGCAGACACCTGTGGGCCAGTCATTCCTTTGCGAAGCGTCTTATCCCATACCATGCTGCACTGCGCAGCTGATGCAACAGAAAACAACGATAGGAGGGCGAAGGAAGAAACCAAGGCAATATGCCGTGGGATCATAAGGGAATTATGAGGGGTAGAGGCTTTTATGCAAGGAGCGGCAGTGAATGTGGCGTCACGCAAACTCACAACCCACTTGTGCTACATTGAACACATTGACGCACTAACACCGTTTGAAATATCTACTCCTGCACCATCAGACGCTACACTGGCCAGAAGAGGTAACCAGAGGCATGCCTGAGCACACCCATAATGCACTCGACGATGCAAGGGGGTACTCGGTGGCGTTAAGAAACATACTACAAAGCAGTTTCATAAGTAGAGTTTGTAATTAGCTTGAAATCGTGGTATAAAAATAAACAGCGTGACCGTGGTGGTCACCAACAGGAAGGAGATGTGCTTTGGCATGGAAAAATGTTTTCATCCGTGCCGGCACCATCATGACCGGCCATGGATTCAAGCGGGTCGAAGAATTCCTTTTCGATTGGCTCTTGTATGGAGCAGTAACGTGGTATTGCAACGCCGAATGGGGTCCCGTATATGGAAGCCTGGCGGCATTTTGCATCATGGCGCCACTTTCTGCTTGCGTGTCTTTTTTTTGGATTGCAATCTACAACGCAATCGGCAAAGACTGGCTTGGACTTGAGCTCTTAAAAGAATTGAAACGCTCAAAAGGTGGAAATTGGTTCACCAGAAAAGCACGAGCAATCGTGCGAAGCGGAAAGGGTGTACCTGCTTTTTTTGTATTGTCGTTCTGGACTGACCCGTTCATGACGACAGTATATTTTCGAAAAAAAGGCGAAACGTACACGAAGCTAACCGGACGTGACACTAATATCTTCTGGTGCAGCGTTTTCGTATCGAACACATACTGGACAGTGCGCTGGAGTGCGTTAGTTCAGCTCATCTGGTACGTGTGGGATTACGTCGAGCCAGTGCTACGACCTCTCTGGCAACAGCTCACAAACTGAACAGTAGGCGCCGCGAAATCGGCGCCTGCTTCTTTCTATGTGATACTACGTATGTGTCAGAACATCACTCTCATGGAAAAAAAGCCGCAATTGTTGCGACAGGGCACACGTTAAAGAGGATTGAGGAGTTTCTTTTTGATTGGTTGCTTTATGGCACAGTAACCGCATGGTGCACAGCTCACTTTGGGACTGTTTGGGGTCTCATTTGGAGTTTCTGGGTCATGATGCCTCTTTCTGCTGTTATATCACTTATTTATTTACAAGTGTACGACAAGAGTAGAAGAGACTGGCTTGGATTTGAGCTCATAAAAGAATGGAAGGATGAGGATCACGAACTAAGTTGGTTTGCAAACTTGATACGCAAATTACTGCATCTTGGGAGTATCCCAGCATTTCTAATTCTGTCTACGCATGGAGACCCCTTTATGGTAGTGGTTTATTTTAGGCACAAAAAAAATCAGTTTAACGGGATGACACGTCGAGATTGGAAAATTTTTTGGACAGCGGTCCTTTTTTCAAACGCATACTGGACGCTCCGATGGGTTATTATAGTTGAGGTTGTACGCCAAATTTACTTTGCCGCTTCGTTCTTGAGATAACAGGGCATTTGAAATATGTTGTATACTCTAGTCCCATGAGACGTAAGTTCACTTTTGTACTCTCATTACTTCTGATTGGTTTTTGTGTATCCATTCTCTTCTCGGTGTACCACTTTTACATAAGGCAGGATTACATGACAGTAACACCCGTAACATGTGACCCGTCATTACACTCTTGTTTCGTTGGAGACAGTTTGCTAACCCCCACTTTCTACAAGCTTATTCATCGAAAGGCATATCTCATTGAAAGGTGTCGTGCTTGGGCAGGTGAATGCCCGGAGCAACAATGCAAACCCAGCGATGGAGTAAACTGTTTCGAAAGTTATTGTGATACATCTTCTGAGATTCCCTGCAGCGTTTCAGAACAGGCAAGCTCATCACCGTTGTGATATATGGAAAAACATGATCTCTATTTTACACTTGACAAGGCTCTACGCGAGCTAGAACATCGACGCTCAGACAAGTCACTTCTCAATGCTGTAAGTTCTTATTTTCGTACCTTGCCGTCGCCTGAAATACTACAAAACGTCCCATACGCTGTGGTATCCCGTGCTTTACTATCCCCGACCCACGAAATTAATCATTTCGTAAAAAAAGTGGTGCCCCAACTTTCTATACCCACACTCTTTTTTCAAGGACCTGAAGATAAATTTGTTGGTCTCAACCCAGAGAAAAGGTGTTTAGGGAAAATGATTTTCTCTGACACTGACGATCCGTTGCATTTTTCTATTATTGAAAAAAGAATTATAGTCGATTTTAAGAACAACGAGGGAAAACAAATAAAAGAGGTTATGACATTGGAAGGGGAGCACCTTACATCGTTTCATAAAAAATTGTATGAGGGTTATTTTTCTTCCAATAAACCTCTCGTTGTTGACTATTCTGGATGGTTTTTTTCTGCAGAAAAATTTTCAGATAAACACTCATATTTGAGGTATCTAGGATTATTTGTCACCGAAGGTATTTTATTTGAGAACTTTCTAGATTCGGACGAAGAGCAAAAAAACTTTACCTACAATAAAGCAATACCCGCAGTCCAAGAATTAGAGCGCCTCTTTGGGCTCAGACCCCTTATCGTGCCAATGATCCCCGAAGAGAATGACAGCTCACCATTTTGGAATTACTATCCAAAAGGGGTGCGAGAGCTTTTTTCACCAATGAATCGACCCCAATAAAACTATGGGTTACAACCTCTTACCATTTTTGGTCGCCTGTTCCAACACACTGTCAGAGACGTTTCCACTGTTGCTGTACACACACATTCCCGCGATGTGCCTTTCTGCGCTATTCGGATTTTACGTACTTTACAATACGCGAACACTGCAGGCAGTCGTACTATGTTTATTGTCGGTTACATTTATTTTATGGACCTTTGCCGATATTACTGTATGGGTTTTTTATGACCGCCCCTCTCTCCAAATTGCTATATGGTCGTTATTCGGTTTATTGACTGCTTTTACATTCTTCTTTACTCATTGGTTTATACAACTCTATCTTTCAAAGACAACTCCAGATTGGCTCATTTACACGTGGGGTTTATTGCTGACACCCATAATCATGTTAACGCCAACAGGATTTAATGTGAAGGGTATCGATTCGCAAGTCTGTGCGGTCGTGGAGAACAACGCGTTCACTAACTACTATTACTTTCTTGGTCTTGTTGCTACTCTTTTAATATTCTTTAGCACATATCAGTGGTATCGAGACTCTATTACAGATACTAGGGCGGAAAGAAATGGAAAATGGATTGTAATTGTAAGCGGTCTGCTGTTTATTTTTGCATTTGTATTTACTGGAACACTCGACAGCTATCTCGTTTCCGCTGGTTTCTTGCCTGACTTTGGTCTCGAGATGTATGGAGTAGCGACCATGTCTTTCTTTATCGGGATGCTTGCATATGCAACAGTCCAGTACGGAGCATTTAATCTAAAATTAGTAGCCGCACAAGCACTCGTGGTGGCTCTGGTCGTGTCTGTTGGATCAGAATTTCTGTTTGTTTCATCAGAAATGGCATACGTATTAGTTGGGTGTTCTCTTTTTCTTATATCTGGTTTTGGATACCTGCTCGTGCGAAGCGTTAACGCCGAGATAAAAGCGCGCGCAGAAGTTGAAAAACTGAGCCAAGAAAAATCAGAATTTATGGCATTTGCTTCACATGAAATTAGAAATCCAATTACTGCCATGCGTGGATATGCATCTCTCATTACTGACGGCACAACGGGGGAGACAAATAAAGATACGACGCGTGCAGCGAATCAGATTCTTCTGACCGGTGATGATGTCCTGCGTCTTATCTCACAATTCTTGGACCGTTCAAAAATGGAACTCGGTCAAATAGCGTATTCAATCGCACCGTTTGACATTGGCCTCGCCGTATCGCAGGTTGCCGATGGTTTTCGTCCACATGCAGCTGATAGGGGACTGCAATTTAGCGCAACAACACCATCAGTCATGACCAAAGGTGACCTTGGTAAATTTAAAGAAGTCCTAGGTAACATCCTCGACAACTCACTTAAGTACACACGCACTGGTTCTATTTCTGTTGCCGTATCAGAACACGATGGAAAAGTCCGTGCGACCGTCTCTGACACGGGTGTCGGCATTCCGCCAGAAGTGCTCCCGAAATTATTTCAAAAGTTTGCGCGAGCTGACGCGCAAAAGGCTAACCTCCTTGGCACTGGCCTTGGACTCTATCTCGGTCGCACATTCATTGAAGGTATGGGTGGAAAAGTCTGGGCAGAATCAGAAGGGAAGGATAAGGGGTCACGATTTATTATTGAACTGGACAAGATTAATTTGACATAAATTAACTAATAATGTATAATCTCATTACGCTACGATCGGGTAGCGGTTGGAGTACTGGCGATGAGCCACACCAAAAGGGTGCTGTCCCCTCAAAAACAGCGCTTCCTTCAGATCTTTTCCAAGGATCTCAAGGAGGATCGGCAGAATGGCCTCGCGGTCTCTGCCGACGAAGTAAGGCGCCTTATCCAATGTGAGGAACGTCTTTTGTTCAGACTTACGGACGATGAGTTCGCGAGTCATGAGCACGAGTACTTCTTCACAAAAGCAGCCCTGAGAGACATCGACTAAGTTTCTCGGTTTGCTAGGATTGCCCTACTTCGCCACAGAGCCCCGCTATACCGACAGGGGTCTCTTTATTTATTTGACGGTCACACTCTTCGCAATATTGCGCGGTTTGTCGACATTGTTTCCTCGCGCAACAGCCATATGATAGGCGAGCAGCTGAAGCGGTAGTACATTCAGCACAGCACCCGCTGCGCCTCCGACTCTTGGCACACGTAGTAGCGCATCATCTTCAGCTCCAATCGTAACCACGCGCGCTCCACGCGCAGTCACTTCATGAACTGCATTTTCTACATCAGTTCGCACGTCATCATCTGAAACAAGTGCGATTACGGGCGTGCCTTTTTCCATCAGCGTAATAGCATAGTGCTTCAAATCACCCGAAGGAATTGCGTGAGCGTGCACGTAGGACCCTTCAATAATCTTCACCATGCCTTCACGGATAATCGCTGCGTTTTGCCCTTTTGCCATGAGAAATAGGTGGGGCATCTGCGCTGCCTCTTTTGCAAATTCTTGAATCTGCTTTTGGGAGTCAGTATCCGCGAGGTACCTATACATACCCGTGACAAGAGCACGGATGTCTCGTATACCTCGTGACGCCGTACCTGCAACACGGTGGGCAAGCATATACCCCCACGCAATTTGTGAAGTGAATATTTTTGTCGACATTACGCAGATTTCGGGACCAGCATTTGCCATAAACGGAAAGTCAGACATGCGCGTCATCATGCTTCCGTACATGTTTACGTACGATGCAATTTTCGCTCCGCGCTTTTGTGCCTTCTCTAACACTTCAAGCACATCTGCTGTCTCACCACTTTGTGATGGCGCAATGCAGAGGTCACTTTTACCGATAAGATCAGCATATTCACTCGCTTCGCCACCAATCAAGTGCACTGCACGCACACCTGCAATAGAGCGTAAGTAAAATGCAATCTGCTGCGCTGCGACACCTGCCGTGCCTGAACCAATGCAATACACCGTTCGTGCTTTTTTAATGGCACTCACCAATGGCGCAAAGTTAGTCTTATCTTTCAAGACTTCCAATACCGCAGCAGCGGAATCATGAATTTCCTTAATCATGTAATGTGGATACGACCCTTTGTCTGCAACAGTAGAAGGAGCGCGATATGCCTCCCACTTTTGCGTAGCTTTTTTTCCCGTCGCCACCACCGAGAGTGCAAGTGCGTCATTCGAGCAAACCACCATCTGACCATTTTCAACAACGAGTATGTTCTCTGCGTGCGATCCGAGTGAAAGTGAATCTGAAGAGAAGAAGTATTCCCCTCGTTTATTCGTACCAACAACCAAGGGCGATCCGTTGCGCACTGCGTACACATCACCAGAGCGGGAAAGCACAATAACCGTGTTGCGCCCAGCGAGCTCCTTAAACGCGCGGCGTACCGCTTCTTGAAGCGAAACTTTTTTCGCATACTCTTCAACGAGATGAACAATTACTTCAGTATCTGTTTGCGAGACGAACGCATATTTTTGTAATTTTTGCTTGAGGGCGTCCGCGTTTTCAACAATCCCGTTGTGACAGAGGATAAAAGAATTGTCTGATGCCATATGCGGATGTGCGTTTGCATCCGTGACAGCGCCGTGCGTTGCCCAGCGTGTATGACCCACCGCACGATTTGCAACAGGAAGGGGAAGTGCCTCACGGAAGACAATGCCTGTTTTTTTGTAAACATTAATACTTCCGCCCGCAAGAGCTCCGACACCCCAACTGTCATAACCACGATATTCGAGTCTCTGTAAACCTTCTTGCACTAACTGAGGTCCCTTTTCTGAGGAACCGACATACCCAAAAATGCCACACATAAAAATAGTGATTAGCCACTAGATAATAGCCACTGGGGCTACCAGATCAAATATGATTGATGAGTACTTTGTATTACTTTCTTTGTCTGCCCAGTTTCCCAAGCGATTTGAAAAGTAATTTATGGTTGAAAGTACAACCAGAGGGTTCCCGCAGATACTCCCGAACACGTACGTGTTTTAGGGGTCCGATTCCCAGGCCTAATTTTTAGGATTCAAAACAACTGTCTCTTATTCTTTCAAACAGTTTATGTTTTGCTGTGCCGTGGTGTTTTAACTTCTTCTCTCTGGTGCGCGCATCTTTTTCAGAACGATATAATTCAACATAGACATACTTCCAAGTACCTTCCGTTCTATTTGTTGAGATATTTTCGCGCGCATTATGTTGAGACAGTCTTGTTTTGAGATTATTGGTATAATCAACATACAGACTTCTATCTCGAGAGTGCTGGATTACGTACACCGCATACATTTTGCAACACTATCCTAAAAATTAGGGTTGGGCCCTCTTCCTCGTAGCCCGTCTGCCGTCAGGCAGAGTAGGGACACACGCTCATTTAGATATAAACTCAAAAAAGTATTAGCTAGTAATACTTCTGATAGTACCTGCTAGTACAAATCCAGCAAGCTCTCGTTTGTGCAAGTCAGACTTGCACAATAAGAAAACAATTTTTGCATCCATGCAAGTACTTCGTGGCGGGTGTCTCCTCTGATACCATAAGTGGTATGAAAAAACTCTTCACTGGCCTTCAACCCTCGGGCGACTTGCATATTGGTAACTATTTCGGCGCGCTCAAGCCTGCGATTGATTTGGCAAAACAATACGACAGCATGATCTGTGTCGTCGATTTACATGCACTCACGACGGTAAAGAATGGTGACGATCTTCGTAAAAACACCATCTCGGTTACAAAAGATTTTATTGCTGCGGGCCTTGACCCAGAAAAAACAATTATTTTCCAACAGTCGCAGGTGCAGGAGCATACCGAACTCGCGTGGATTTTTGAGTGTCTCGTGAGCGTGCCATTTCTTATGCAAGCCCACGCATACAAAGACAAAGTGGCAAAAGGGATAGAGGCGAGTGCGGGACTTTTTAACTATCCTATGCTTATGGCAGCGGACATCCTGCTTTATGAAACCGATATTGTTCCGGTGGGTGCGGACCAACGACAGCACGTAGAATACGCGCGTGAAGCGGCTGCTAAATTTAATAACGCCTACGGTCAGACATTCAAAGAGGCTGAAGAGCGTATACTGGAATCGGTTGCCGTTGTGCCGGGAACCGATGGCAAGAAAATGAGTAAGAGTTATGGAAACACCATTCCACTTTTTGGCACTAAAGATGAAATTGCAAAGTCAGTTATGTCTATCATGACAGACTCAGCGGGGGAGAGGCCCGCGTTTGTGTATGCCATGCATCTTCTTTTTAAAACAAAGGAAGAGCTCGAGCCCCTTTATGAGGCATATCGCGGAAAATACAAAGCGCTCAAAGACGCACTTGTTGAAGATATTGACGCCGCCATCTCACCCATGCGGGAAAAGCGTGATTCTATTTCTGATGCGGATGTTATTCGCATCTTGAAGGTGGGAAGCGAACAAGCTCGAGAGCGAGCTCAAGCAAAAATGAAAGAGGTGCGCCAAAAGATCGGTCTTAGTTTGTAGTATGTATCTTGCCGCGATTCTTGCGGGAGTTATCCTCTTTTTTATTGCGAAAAATCTGTGGCGCCCTAGGCTCGACAGGGCATGGATTCCGCTTCACGAGAAGCAGCCGCGTCTTGCAATAACGGGGCACATGCTCACAATTGAAAATGTGCGTCACGCTCGGTATCGGAGCGAATTTGAGTATGACGTTACCTGGACTACTGAATCATACGGCCTCAATATGCTTTCTGGTGCGTATTTTGTGACCGAGCCTTATGCACTGCTTCAGGCGCATACGTTTCTTATTCTTGATTTTTCGGGGAAAAAAGTGTGCTTATCAGTAGAAGTCCGTAAAACTGAAATGAAAGATTTTAAGGTGTGGCACGTGATTACAAACAACTATGAGATTTTCTATATTATTGCTGACGAAGATGACGTGGTAAAGCTCCGCCGTGATGTACGCAAGGACCCGCTTCATTATAATGAACTTAACTTCTCGACGGATGAGCTCCGAGCACTCGTTAATTCAATACAATCTGAGACGAACAAATATAATGAGAGGGCGTGGTGGTACCGACTCTTGCACCGCAACTGTACTACCGAACCTCTACGCAACATTCGGAATGCTCGACCAGGCATACCAAGTTGGTCTTGGAAATATGTGGCAACAACTGAAGCTGAAAAGTTGCTTCATGAAGGAACGTATATAAAAATTGGCGCTAAGTAATATTTGTGGTACAATATTTCGTACAAAGTACGCCTAGACTCTTAAAATGGAGGCTCAATTGAGCAGCGAACGTAAGTGAACTGTCGTGACCCCGGAGATGGTAGAACGTGCGAGGAAACGCACGACCTTGATCCAACTCGGCCCGGGGCAGAAGCTCGTTGTGAAGGAACCGCCACCCGGCGAAAAAGGAACTGTATACGTTGAACCACCTGAAAGTGGGGAAGCGACAGAACTCAAAGTATGGGGAACAAACAGTCGAGGCACAGATCGTTTCGACTCATAAAGTTTCCTTTCACACACGAAACTAGCATGGGCAACCAGATTACTCTGGTGGCCCTGTTCTTTTGTTTTCAGCATTTTTTGCTAGGATAAACACATATGCAACGAACATTTATCGGTGAGCTTTCCTCACGGGTCGGACAGACCGTTCTTATTAAGGGGTGGATTTCAGTCCGTCGCGATCAGGGCAAGATGGTATTCGTTGATGTGCGAGACATGTCAGGCACCGTACAAGGTGTGGTCCTTCCTAAATCACCCGCCATTGAAAAGGCGAAAGAGGTCCGCACCGAAGACGTAGTTGCAATCACTGGTCTCGTCAACAAGCGCCCGGACAAAAACGTCCAGGCGGACAAAGTAAATGGCGACATCGAGCTCGTTATCGAGACGCTCGAGATTTTGAATCCTGCAAACACACCACCATTTGACCTTTCTGACACTTCTGAAATTAGCGAAGAAACTCGTCTCAAATACCGCTACATGGACTTGCGCACCGCACGCATGCAGCGCAACATCCGTTTGCGCAGTGAACTCGTGCGACGATGCCGTGAATATCTCTACAAAAATAAATTCACTGAAATTGAGACCCCACTTTTAACAGAATCAACACCGGAAGGCTCACGTGACTTCGTGGTCCCATCACGCTTGAATCCTGGAGACTTTTACGCACTCCCACAATCACCCCAACAGTACAAACAGCTTCTCATGGTGGGTGGCATGGAACGCTACTTCCAAACCGCACGCGCAGTACGAGACGAGGATTTGCGTGCAGATCGCGGGTTTGAACACACACAGATCGATATTGAAATGTCGTTTGTGGAACAGAGCGATGTAATGGATCTTATCGAAGGTATGCTCACCGAGGTAACCGAAGCGATGGGATACACCATTAAACAAAAGCCATTTCCACGCTTTACCTACCAGGAGGCCATCGAAAAATACGGCGCTGACAAATTCGATATGCGCACTCCCGAAGAGAAAGAGAAGGGAATACTTGCGTTTGCGTGGGTGTACAAATTCCCATTCTTCGAGAAGACTGACGATGGAAAGTGGACCTTCACGCACAACCCATTTTCTTCACCAATCCCAGAACATGTCGACAAAGTCTTGAACAAACAAGACATTGGAAATATCCTCACCACGCAATACGATATCGTCTGTAACGGCTATGAGGCAGGAGGTGGCTCTATCCGCGCGCACCGACCTGAAATTTTAAAAGCGGTCTACGACATCATGGGCTACATACCCGAAGAAACAGAAGAGCGAGTGGGACACATGATCGAAGCATTCGGCTATGGTGCACCACCGCACGGCGGGATCGCACTCGGTGTTGAACGTCTTGTCATGAACCTAACTGGGGAAACGTACCTGCGCGAGGTTCAGGCATTTCCTATGACTCGTGGTGGCAAAACGGCTGTTATGAAAGCACCAAAACCACTCACACCAGAACAGCTTGCAGAATTAGGATTGAGTGTACGGAAAGAGGGGAAATAAAAGATGAAGGCGGGACACTGAGGTCCCGCCTTCTATGCGCCTGGAGAGGGGTTACGAGACACGCTTGAGCTGCGTGGGCATCTTCGGAGTGCCTCCCGCGATGGCGTTGGGCTCGAGGCTGATCTCGAAAGCCTCAAAAGCCAATCCGGTAGCGGCCTCATCGGTGAGGCCGAGCGCTACCATCTGCTTTTTTGCACGTCTGACCGCCACGAGAGTGGCGTGAACCATCTTGTCCTTCTTCCTGATATCGTCTTCCGTCTTCATGTGAGACTCTCCATTGTGCTACCAGCCAAACGCAAGGTAGCCAGATGTACTAAATCACATTTTTACTATTTTGCAAGTCGTCGGTGGTACGCGATAATTCGTACATGAGTTCCTTTGCACTTGAACACGAAAAATTCCAAGGCCCTCTTGAGGTGCTTTTGAATTTGATTGAGTCGCGAAAAATGTCAATTTCAGAAGTGTCGCTGTCACAGGTTGCTGACTCGTATCTTGCATACGTTGAAAAGTTGCCGGAGCTGCCACTTGCCGAAACCTCGCAGTTCGTTCTTGTTGCCTCCACACTGCTTCTCATAAAGTCCCGCTCGCTTCTTCCGACGCTCGACATGACACAAGAAGAGAAGGAGAGCGTTGAAGAGCTTGAGAACCGCCTTGCACGTTATGCCGTGTATCGCAAAGCTGCAAAACTCCTCAAGCAGCAGTGGGGAACAAAACCGCTCATGCTTGCACAACGCGCACCGGAGCGTCCGCGTGTCTTCGCGCCTGGCGAAGCAACCACTCAGAAACTCATTGCAGCGGTAAAAAAAATGATGCGGTCGTTCCCAACGCCTGAAAAAATGGTTGAGGCGGTGGTAAAGCCGGTGATTGCGCTTGAGGAAGTTATCGGGACCCTCAAAAAACGTCTTACCCTCGGCTTTCGCACACGGTGGAGCGAGCTCACCAAGACCGCGAGTAGGGAAGACCGTGTGGTGTACTTTCTCGCGGTGTTAGAATTAGTTCGTTCTGGTTCCGCATCAGTGTCACAAGAGAAGTTATTCTCCGACATTGTGATAGAAACAGAAAATATATCATCAGCACCGGTCTATGGATAAAACAACTGCACTTTCAAATAAAATTGAAGCATTACTTTTTTCCGAAGGTGGCTCTTTGAGTAGAAAAAAGTTGGCGCAGATTTTGCAGTGTACTGACGCTGAACTTATCAGCGCACTGCAAATACTGAAATCGCGTCTTACCGGAGGACTCGCGCTTATCGATACCGGCGCTGAAGTGACGCTCGCTGTTGCTCCAGAAACAACGCCGCTCATTGAGGAAGTATATGCAATCGAGCGCGATAAAGAGATCGGAGATGCTGGCCTCGAGGTGCTTTCTGTTTTACTGTACAAGGGTCCATCAACACGGGCAACCATAGACTACATACGCGGTGTTAATTCATCGTTTTCTGTCCGGGCACTTCTCGCGCGCGGCCTTATCGAACGTGTCCATAACCCAGAAGATAGCCGTGAATACCTGTACCGACCATCGGTGGAGCTGATGGCGCACTTGGGCGCAACAGAGTCGTCAGAATTGCCCGAATATGCTAGTATTTTAGCCGAATTAGCCACTTTTGATGCATACAATGGAGCAAACCCCGTACCATCTGGAAACGCCGAATGACCCCCGTACTGAACGGTTAGTAACAGTGACGCTTGCGGTAGTTGCGGTGCTTTCACTCTCTATCGTATTTTTTGTGTATCGTGGTTCTCGCTCCGCAGAGAGCGCCCCACAGACGGCCGCGGCCTTGAGTGCGATTGAGCCATTCATAGCAGTGCCGCTTATCGCAAACGCTGCGATCGTCTACGACGTCCAGAGTGGCACCGTATTGTATGAGCGCAATGCGGATGCACAACTCCCCCTTGCATCCCTCACCAAAGTGCCACTCTCATTCGTCGTCTCGCAAACACTTTCTCCCGAAGCGACCATGGCCATCCCCTACGGAATTGGCAAAACCGGACAAGCAGAAGAACTGCGTAAGGGCGATATAGTTACGGTGCAAGCACTAATCGACTACACACTCGTCGCCTCATCGAATGCGGGTGCAGAAATGCTCGCGCTCCTTGCTGACCGCGCAATCCGCGATCAATTTCCAGAAGCACCAGAAGGAAAAGCCGTGGTATGGCGCATGAACGAACTCATGAAGGAACTGTCTCTTGATCATACCTTTTTCTCTAATGTGAGTGGGCTTGATGAAACAACGAATCGGTCCGGGGCGTATGGTTCAGCGCGCGATATAGCGCATCTTTTTGCGTATGTCACCCAGCGAAGCCCGGCTGTATTTGAAAAGACTGCTTCGCGCTCTGTCACGGTCGCTCACTCAAAAGCCGAAAATACGAACGATGCACTGCCCTCAATACCAGGCCTCGTGATGGGGAAGACGGGTTTTACCGATCTTGCCGGCGGCAACCTCGCTATTGTCTTTGAAATCGGACCTGCTCACCCGATAGTGATTGTCGTTCTCGGATCAACACACGAGGGCATGTTCGACGATATGAAGGCTTTGGTTGAGGCAACCCACAAGGCAATCGCGCAATAAACACAACATCCTTGCTCACACCTCTATGCTCGCCGATACTTACGCTATGCATGAAATCGTCTTTGTCCTCGTGCCTGCGACACTCTCATTTTGTATCGGCATGCTCATGACCCCTGCCCTGACTTACTACCTCTATGCACACAAGGTGTGGAAAAAGCGAGCGGGAAAAATGGCATATGACGGTACACAGGCGAGCGTCTTTAATAGTCTCCATGCTCACAATGAAATACGTGCACCGCGCATGGGCGGGATTGTCGTGTGGGGCAGCGTCTTTCTCACGGTTATTGTCACCTCACTTTTGTCCTACATTATTCCAAGTGCACAAACGTTTCAACTTGATTTCTTAAGCCGTTCGCAAACGTGGATACCCTTTGCAACACTACTTATAGGTGCTTATGCTGGATTTTTAGATGATCTCATGGTCGTGAGGGAAAGCGGGGAAGGCATGCCACTTACGGTGCGTCTCAGCATTGTCACACTCTTCTCGACGTTTATCGGGTGGTGGTTTTTTGCAAAGCTTGGCGTCGTTGCAATCGGCATACCCTTCTTTCAGCCACTCGTTATTGGTGTCTTTATCATTCCGTTTTTTGTTCTTATGTCGCTTGCCCTCTATGCTTCAGGTGTAATCGACGGAATCGACGGACTTTCGGGAGGCGTCTTTGGGTCAATTTTTGCCGCGTACGCGATCATAGCATTTGTGCAGGGACAAGCAGATCTCGCTGCTTTTTCGGCAGCGATAGTGGGCGGCATTCTCGCATTTCTCTGGTTCAACATTCCGCCCGCACGATTCTACATGTCTGATACCGGAACCATGGGTCTCACGCTCTGTCTCGGTACGATTGCGTTTATGACCGATACGCTCGGCGGGGGAGTCGGTATCTTTGTACTTCCTGTTATTGGGCTCCTCCTCGTACTTACGGTTCTTTCCGATGTACTCCAGCTCGCGTGGAAAAAGATATTTAAGCGTAAGCTATTTCGAATCGCTCCGCTTCACCACCACTTTGAAGCACTTGGCTGGCCGGGGTACAAAGTGGTGG
>Ga0214923_10002776_pt1 | contig 22756 bp, 21 predicted proteins | sample LL1510_MetaG_FD_177993 | JGI IMG/M metagenome (GOLD analysis project Ga0214923, IMG submission 177993) | Freshwater microbial communities from Lake Lanier, Atlanta, Georgia, United States - LL-1510 | ecosystem: Environmental > Aquatic > Freshwater > Lake | place: USA: Georgia | collected...
AATCAATTTTTTTAGATTAGTTATATAGATTTTGATATTGTTGATTTGTAATGTCAGGGCCAGGGAAATTAAAAGATATATCAGGCAACAGTGGGGGTGGCAACAGTGGGGGTGGCAACAGTGGGGACAATGACAATTATACATTACTTGTCTGTTATCGCCAAAATAATGAGCTAATACAGTTTCAAAAAACTTTTTATGAAATAATCAAAAATTTGGAGGATTCAACAAAAATACAAATGATACCTATTCAGAATCGCTTCTTTTTTTGCTACAAAAAATTACATAAAAAAGTAGCAATCTATAAATTTTTATATTATCTTGGACATTCCGTTGTTACAATAGGTTCTCTAATTGTTCCAGCCTTATTATCAATACAATATAACACTGATGATATAACAAATTCAAGTCATAGTTATATGGCAGCAATTTATTGGTCAACGTGGGTGCTTTCTCTACTAGTCACTATTTTCAATGGAATTATTACACTTTTTAAAATAGATAGAAACTATTATTTATATAATATTTATTTAGAAAAACTAAAATCAGAGACTTATCAATATTTCTCCTTATCAGGAAGATATACAGGATATCATACAGGCGAAATTTATCGTCAAAGAACATATGTAGACCAATTAATTGTATATAGCTATGTACTTGAAAAAATTTACATGAAACTAGTTGAGAATGAATTCGCCCAAATTGAAGACGGTGCTCATGATAAAAGTAATCCGCAAAAAAAAGATGCTTCACAGACTGAAAAACAAATTGGCCTTTCACCTACAAATCCTCTCCAAATGAGACAGTCACCATTTGAATCCCTTGTTAGTCCTAGAAATAATGATAAAAAAAATGAATCCTCTACACATGATTCAGATAGTATAGATACCACCTCAACAAAAAAAAATGAAGTTGTTCACCCAGACATAGAAAATCAAATTAAAAAAGCTATACACCAATTTTTTATGAAAGATTCTGATGAAAATCAAAGTTATAATTCGCGACCAGAAGATAATGATGCTTTTATTTTAAATAAAAAGCCAAAAGATAATATTCCAAATAAATCTCAGAAAAAACCCTGGAAATAATTAGGAAATGGTTGTAGCTGAGTTCTCTCCTCTTTCAGGCTATGAACCAAAATATTCTCCTAAAAAATATAATAAAACTCGCAGAACACGAGAAAGTCTTAACTGCTTTGCCTACGCTTTTGACTATATGGAACTACCACCTCTTTCACAATGTTCAGAAACAGAATGTAATGTTCCATATCATCAGCCTGGATATGCTTCAGGATATCCAAAATGGAAAGACGTAAAAGTTAAAAAATGCTCGGATCTTTTTGCTAGACTTCGTGGTGATGTTCCAGGACTGATTGCTCCCGTAAAATTTAAGGAGAAATGTCCAAAAGGAACTTCCAAAATATTTTTAAATAAAACACGAAAAAATCTGGACTATCATTTTGGACGTCAGGATTCATCAGGCTACTGGTCTCATAAACCAGGAGGCACAGAAGTAACAAACAAAGATGCCAGTGGAAAATTAATTATTCGTCCTGATAAAGCTGATTGGGATTATAGAAAAAAAGGCAGTGATCTCAATTATCAGGACTTCTGTGGATATCTTTGTGTTCCCAGAAAATCACGCTTACGGTTCAAAAGAGGTGGTAAACAAAAAACACGAAAAAACTTACACAATTGAAAGCCAATTTTTTGCTATTTTATTCAGCACAAAATTTTCACCAGGATTTTTTGAACTTTTATCCAATTCATTTAAAGCCTGTATACAATCCAATCGTTCAAAAGGATTAATTGATAACATCTTACCAAGAACAGATAATACACGTTTCTTTTCATATTTCCATTTTCCAGATTCAAAGGAAGGAAAAAAACTGAATGAATATATTATTTCAAGAAAAATAACTGCCAAACTCCAAGAATCCAGTGTTCTCCAATGAGATGAAAACCATCCCTGAAAATCACGATTTTTATAACTTTTTGATTTTGCAATAAAATTCTCAAAATGTTCCTCAATATCATTTTCTGTAACTCCAAAGAATACGCGAAGGGGATTAATAAGAGTTCGTGAACGTTTTAATATAAAATCTTTAATTAAAAAATCCTCTCCAATATTCTGTACAGCACCATTTATCATATGATAATCAGGAGATATTTGACTATATGAAGCGGAATAAATAAATGTTAATTCCCTTTCCCCTACTGGTTCATATGAAAAAAGAGCTTTATTAAAATCAATAATTCGCGGGACATTATTATCATCAATAAGAATATTTCCGCCGTGTAAATCATTGTGTATAATACCGTGTAAGTTAAGAATACTAACAGCTTCAAGGAGATGTTGAAAAAGTTCTAATACAGATATTTTTGAAAGATCAAACTGTTTATCAAAAATTCCTGTACCGCCAAATGGCATCCTTAAAATTCTCATAGATGTTATGTGTCTTCGTGAGAGAAGATCACATGATTTTATCTGTGGTTCTTCCTGTTCATCACGAGGTTTCGGTGTACATATATGTTTAGCCACTACAAAATAGTTTCCTGATAATGGTAATTTTGATACACGAGAAGCCATGCGATATTCCTCCTCAGCTGGTTCACGATCCATAATTTTATCAAGCATATATTGACCTGTAAAGGTATTCTTCTCATTATCCTGACAACTTAGCGGTGGTATATAAATACATCCATAACTTCCTCTATCATATAGCACACCACCTTCCATTGCTAACCTATTAGAATATACGAAATGTTCATCTGAATTTATCCGACACTCTGCATCATTACATTTGATAATTCTGAGACGAAATGTCCTAGTATTTTTGAACGGGCAATATTAGGGGACCAATTAGGGTCAATATGAATGTTACAATTATAGCATTATGGATTACATTACTTGTGATTATTGTAATAATTGTTTATGAACTTATATTACCAAAATCTTTGCGTGAAGGATTTGAAGGGAACTTTATAACTGTTGGTGATAGTGCCTACTGGTCCAAATGGTTTCCCCGCAGGGGAGATATAAGTACAAATGAAGATTCTGAACAAGCAGGGTATAGACGAGATATTCGGTATTTTAATGGATATGCTGATGTACAAGGACTCGGAGTCAAGCACGATTTTTGTCGTATGATTATACCAAAAGGAGATGGACGGAATACAAATCAAATGTTTTTTGCCTGTGCTCTTGCTGGTACTGATGGTCTTTCTACGGTGAGTTTCCGTACTCCTGCTATAAAAAACGGGTTTGAGGTGTCTCGGGATGATTACATGCAGGATGTAAATGGTGATGGATTAGATGATTACTGCAGAATTTTAAAAGTTGGGGAGGGAGCCTTTGAAGCCCGTTGTAATCTAGCAAATGATACTAAGTTTGGAACATTATTAACAACTGATACAAATCCACCTGATGAAATTTCCCAATTACTAGAGTTTTACCAAGGAATAATGGTTTGGCTTAGAATGCGAGATGATTTACTTGATTATGCTAAAAATATTCGTGTAAGTACAGCTGGCGGATTAGAAATTGAAGAGGATCCTCCAAATCCAAGAATAACAGAGGGACTTGTATTCAATGGAATAGATCAATTTCTTCGGTTAAGTGATAGTGCCGATTTAAGTATTGGTGAAAAAATAACTGTTCGATATATGCGTGCTGTTCATTTTTGGGTATATTTTGATGAATTTACAAACAATGCCCATATTTTTGATTTTGGAAATGGTGCTGGTAAAGATAATGTTTGGCTAGGTATACTTGGACGGGGGGATCAAAAGATTGATAAGGGGGGTCTCATTAGACCACTTCTGTGTAATTCTCCTGAATCAGCTACTATTCCCTGCAGTCCAAGTGGACAACAGCCTGTGGACGAAATAAGTCCTGTTGAATTGATGCTTAGTACATCAGCTAATGTAAATGATTATAATTGTCCTAAACCTGAAAAATTCGGAAGAATTATGCCGCCGTTACAAACTCTTCCTAATTCGGAGGAATTTTCAGGATTTGCCACACTTATTTATGAAATATGGGACCATCGCCAAAGAAAATTACACGTTGCTATTCCAGATTTTTTTCCTCTAAAAAAATGGACCCATGTCGTAATTACAACAGATACGATGGACGCTGCTAGACCTAATCTGCAATTCTGGCGAGATGGACAATTAGTCTATAAAGAAGCGGATGGTCATTTACCACAGAGTAATAGTTTATCCCATGCTTATATTGGTAAATCAAATTGGAGCAATGCTACGAGTCGGATGGAAAATACAGATGAACTTTTTAAGGGACAGATATTTGATTTCAGAATGTATACAACACCCATGAAAGCAACTACTATAGATAAATCACGACGCTGGGGGGCAAAAAAACTCGGTATAGAATTACCGAGTGTTATAACAAATACAGATATAGGACCAGTAGGTACGTGTAGAAGAGCGCCCAGAGCGTCCGAGTTAATAAATGGATATTCAAGAAAACCAAATGAAGGTAGAGATGGAAATTAGAACCAGAGACAAAGCCGCATACGACCAGCAGATGATTCTGTACATCCGCCAAACGTATTCAACACCACACCAAAATAATAGACCGGCTAGACATTCAAGTTTAAGGAGACCTCCTCAACAGGAGAAGAACCATCGGTTGAACTCCCCACGGGCTCAACGGACTTTGGATGTGCCTGTAGATAGTCTTCAACATATTTCAAAACAAGCCCACGGAGATAATTATCATCAGCTTTCTGGAGAATAAAAATTCGCGAATCAAGACCACAAGCACTCGCAAATTCCTGGGACTCACCGCTTAACTTAAATTCATTCTGAAATTCAAGGAATGCTGATCCAGGTAACATATTCCACGCTCCCCTCCATATCCTCGCCAACTGGCTCTCTTGTCCATCATTCCAGAAAAGTATACCACCAGATAGCGCAAGTTTACTGAATTGCTGTGATAATTCTGTCCCTTCTAGAACAATATCAAGTTCCCATCCATATTTTACTAATATCTTCTCAAGATCCTTAATAAACTTCTCATCTTTGACACTGAATAGTTTACCATTATCAATAAATGTTAGTATATTTGATGTTTCAATAGATGGTTCTAGTTTCCAACAATTGCGAAAATATTCAATAGCTTCTTTACACATACGAAATGATCCTGGCATAATAGCCCAGGACTTTTCCGAGTAAAAATTAATACTATGTGATTCAGGTATTATCGGCACCACTTTAATCATAACAGGAAAATCAATGAATTTCAAAAAACTTTGAAATAGTTCTGGCCAAAAAATAGAATAAATATTATCCTTTGAGACAGTCTTAAGGATAAATAGAAGCGGGATAACATATTCTGTAATGAACAGGCCTGGTTCTTCATAAATTTTACGATTCACAATAGGCACAGAAACAAAATTCTCAATTGTAACAGTTCTATTGAAATGGTTAATATTAGCAGATTTTATATATTGTGTAACAATTATTTCTTCTTGATTTCCTGTAAAAATCCTGAAAGAGTCAAACAGTACCCCATGAGAACATGATGTTACATTTTTTAATTCAAAAATCTTAAATTTGCTATTCATAGTGTTCGTACCGACATTCCACACATATTTTTGTCCTCTTGCTAACATAGTACAATAGGTTTGAGCTCTTGCTTGAGTATTACTGGTAATATTAATAGTATTACTTACAGGTACAACTTTGACCTCACTACTAAATAAAGTATTTTGCTCAAATTCAGGAATTCCAGTAGGTGTTATATGAATATAAATTGGACGCCATAGAATATCTTTCTTTGTATAATTACGTATTTGTGATGTATGATAGTGATATGTTCTAATTGTTCCCGCAGGATTTACAGTAAGGAATTTTTCACGTATCATATCAGTTGTAAAGCTATTATCACATCCTGGAATACCAAGTTGATAATTAAACTTTTCAATATATTCTTGTGTCCATTTCCGCTGTTTAATTGAGGCAGCACTAAAAATCCAAGTATCCTGAGAATCAGGACGAGGTCCAAACATTTTTGCTGCCTGTGTTCCATCATCTGAATGTTCATAACGTAGCAACGCCAGCAAACGATTCTCCATGGAAATTGACCAAATATTACCAATACTATTATCAAAATAAATATCAGCATTTGTGAGAGCTACATACGTATTATCAGGCACTTCATCTGAAATAACGTAGTTAAAGAAGTCTGAATAAGATAGACGATGGAGTAGAGAAACAAAGCGAATTTTAGCTAGAGCAGATCTAGGTTTCTTCGCGAGAATTCTCTTAATATCTTCCTTATGTTCATCTTTTTCAAGAAAAATAACAATCTTATCTATAAATTCACAATCAGTATTAAATCTCAATGTTTCATTAATTTCCATTTCACGTGATTTTTCCTTTGGTTTATAAAACTGTGTAAACATCCAAAATTCAGGAGGTGGACTAATAGGTGTTATTTTTTGAATTTCATTTCTAATAGCAGCATTTAATGTATCCTGATCCTGACTATTTATTTGAATAATTTGACTGCCATGAATTAAAGAAATAATTGACGCAGCATCAATTAGAGTTCCATTCCAGGGTCTAAAATATGTAAAATGATGATGAATATTATCAAGTACAATTAGGTTTTTAGCAAATTCTCGTAAATTTGGAAATATTTGTACTAAATATTCAATTATACTGTTAGTAAGTATAAACATAGATACATTCTGAAAATACTTTTCAGGAGCAGTTTTAATATTTTTCAAACCATTGAGTTCACTTTTATTTATAAGTAGCAAATGAACGGGTTTTTCCAAAATTTTAGAATATTCATTATATGTTTCCAAATTTGTTATAATTGAATTATGAAATCGCATCAGTTTTTCATTTAGTTCATTGGGAGATGAATATACAACAATTGTTTTAGCATCACGATGTATTATTGGAGTTGTATTAATAATTTTTGGCTTTTGAGGTAAATTGTCAACAGTTGTAGCCATTTCTTATCTATAATCTATAATAGTTTTTAGACCCCTGGAAAAAAAAGTGTTATTTTAGATATAGAAAGATGTCTGGTCAAGCTCCTGGATTTATACCATATTATGATAACAGAGCTCCTGTACCTGCTTACAATAAGGCCGTCCCTCCTGGCTCGGCCACATATGTAAATTTTTCAACAATGTACAATAATCCAGCAAATATTAATCCTAGCTACCCTGTAAATCAAGGGGATCCACAGAAAAGTATAACAACAAATACTGAGGCAAGAGCCATTTATCAATATTATACTGATACCAATTCTACAATAAAACAACTTAATAATGGTACACCTATTCAAAATTTTGGTTCATATAGAACTATGTATGCTTTTCAGCAAGGAATGAATGCTGCTGGAGCACAAGGTAGACCTTTTTACAGTTTTCAAGGCTAATTTTTAACGAATCATAATTTGATAAACGACATCCTCAAATAAACTACGGAGACCAACAAACTCCTCATGTGTTAGCCTGAGCAGTTTGGGTTGTGACCGATTTTTTTCCAACATTCTGTCGGGTAGAACGTGGCTTTTTAGAGAATTTTTGGATTTTTGTATAATCTGATCTTGGGATTGGTTGAATTGTGGATCTATAGGTATTGAGTGCCCCTGATGCTGACAATCGCCAATCTCCATTCAATTCAACTGTTTTGCTTGATGTTTGAAAAGTCCCAATACTCAGTGATAAATCTGGCTTGGAGGAATTATTAAATAAATAAACCTTATTATCACTGGAAATCCAATAAGGAACACCCTGAATAATTTGAATGTGAAGTATATTTGCCATATTAACCTAGATTGATAATTTTTATTTCAATTTTCAATTTTAGAACTGGAACTGGAACTGGCTGAAAAAATTGAAAAAACTGCCTCTTAGGCTAAGATACTACTCTACGCATTAACAACCAAAAAATGAACATATTTGTTCTTTCTTTAAATCCCAAGGAAGCTGCTAAGTGGCATGTTGATAAGCATGTTGTAAAAATGATTCTTGAAACATGTCAATTACTATATAGCGCTCATTGGGCAATTGGTCGTTCTGAAGTTTTAGGACCTGCAAGTCTAAGTCCAATGGGTCTATCCAAACTTCAGAAAACACTAATTATTCCTGAAAGTATGGTTAGCGCTCCTGATGGAGGATATCGTCCTGTTCATATACATCATCCATGTGCTGTGTGGACTAGAAGAACAATTGGAAATTATATGTGGCTCTGCAGATTAGGTATTGAACTATTGACCGAGTTTGAATGGAGATATGGACATAAACATAAATGTGAAAAGCATATTAATTGGCTAGAAAAAAATCCACCTGATAAGATTCGTCAGTTTGGATTATCTCCATTCGCTATCGCTATGGATCCGATTTATCGTATTTCTACAAATCCAGTTGAATGTTATCGGTATTTTTATAAAACAAGTAAAGCCGAAAGAGGATTGATAGAATATACACGAAGAAATTGCCCAGATTGGTTGGTAGATTCAGCTTAAAACCATTATACTTTATAAAATATAATATGGTAGTATCGACAACATTTGTTACATATTTTAAAGATATAAGTGGAGTTGAGGAGGCAAATGAATTCCTGAAACTAAATAATGAATGTGTTTTTTATGGAAACAATTTGACTTGTTTAAAGATTTGGAAGGTACGCAGAGAATATGGTCTTCTTGATAAAACTCTTTGCCTACCTGTAAATTTATCAGATTTGCCTGATAGCAAACATCTCGAGTTGTTACGTCAAAATATTTCTGAAAACGGTGTATATGGCAGGAAGGATTTTATTGAGGCAGAGGATCTTGTTTGGAACTGGTCTTCGTTATTTTATTTGAAGCAGGTTAGCGATTTCAATCCATTCAATACTAGCCATGTTTGTCTATTAAGTCAAAAATTATTGAAAAATATAACCCAAGAAGCGTTAGATAAAATAAATAATTCTTGGGTTCAAGACGGAATTATGATGTCAGGGTTACGATTAATTCAGACAGATAAGCCTGATGAAGATTTATATTTAGACGCCCGCAAATTTTATGATATAAATTGGTGCTTGATTATTGATGAAATTATGGGAGGTAGAATTGAAGATATTAATCAAGTTTACGAAAAAATAGATAGACAGAAAGTTTATTTACTGAAAATAAAAAAAGTTGTACAATTGCAAGATATTTTAGCAAGAATCGTATTTTTTTTCAAAGAATTTTTTGATGTTGTTAATACTCTAGAAATAACTAATAACCACCAAAATATGAACTATATCGATATTTTTTGCCATAAAAGATTTGATATTGAGAAAATTCTAAAAACTGGTCAAGAATATCGTAATAAAGAAAATCATCAAGCAGCAACTGAAATATTAAGTAAATTGGCTGATGCTGTTATTGATAATTTAGTTAGACTTGATAAGAGTCAGACATATTCTCTTTTTTATGAACTTGCTATTAGCTCATTTTATGTAAGATATGAACTTTACAAGCGTTACACGAATTGGTTCAAAGAGTATTTAAATAAAAATAATTATACAGTTGAGGATAATTTTTGGATGAATCTTAACTTTTAGTTTTAATATTACATATTATATGGTTGAACAATATCCGAATTTTCATGTAATAAAGGGAGCGGGAGCGGGGGCGGAAGTGGGAGATGATTCTGGATTTGTAGGTTGTTGGAGGTTTGGGTAGGTTGGGTGGGTTGGGGCTCAGGATGGGGTTGGACACTTACAGGTTTTTCAAATTGAAGATTTATATATCCTATTGACACAGTAGCTGAACGAAATTCCTGTAACTTTTCAAGACATATAAGTGTTGAGTAAACGATTATTAGAACTATTACAAATACAATATAATAAAATGAGTTCGCTAGTGTATCACCCCCTTGTTTAGATATCTCCCATGCTATTAAATCTACACTTTCCCCAACGGATTTTGTCACATTCTGAGGATTGAAAGCAAATTCAATAGGTTTTGATAATGGAATATATGATAAAGCAGTATTTATTGTTGACTGAAGTGTAATAATTGGAACATAAATTGTACTAACAATTGTAAGAGTAATTCCCTGAGTAACTAATCTTACAATTGAAATCAAAGCATTTGGAACTTCATAAAAAGAATTGGAAATAATTAGAGAGATTATTGTAGCTACAATACTTTTATGATATTGATGAATAAAATTTTTAGTGAGATTAAGATAATCCTGATTTTCCGATTTTTTTAGTATATCTAATGCATATTGCCGATAAATATTTTCTTTATATTCCATGGCCATTAAATAATTATTCTTAATCTGAATATTTTTTTCTTTATGAAAGAGACAAGACAATTGTTGATAAATAGGATCATTTGAACGAAAAAGGTCTATAGTCTCAACTATTTTTTCTGAATACGAAAGCATTATTTATGAATATTATTTTAAGGAAAAAATCAATTTTTAGTAGTCCCGCGGTCCTAAAAATCTTCATTGACTGAAAATTTCATTTGCTCGACAGATTTTCCAACACCTTTCTTAGCATAGGATGTCACACGTTTTTCAAAGAAATTGTCCTTTCCCTCGAGAGAAATACGCTCCATAAAATCAAAGGGGTTCTGTTTTCCATAGATTTTACCACACCCCAACTGAGTAGATAGTCTATCCGCAACAAATTCAATATAATCCGCCATAAGAGCGGAGTTCATTCCAATGAGAGCACACGGTAATGCTTCTAGAATAAACTCTTTCTCGATCCGCACTGCCTGACGCAGAATTTTATGGACCTTGGGCCGCGGCAGTTTCTTCTCAAGTTCTGAATACATAGTACATGCAAATTCTGTATGAAGACCCTCATCACGGCTAATAAGTTCATTGGATGTTGTTAGACCAGGCATCAATCCTCGCTCTTTCAGCCAGAAAATAGCACAGAAAGAGCCACTAAAGAAAATACCCTCCACTGCAGAGAAAGCAACAAGTCGTGTGGCAAAATTTTCTGCTGTATTTTCAATCCAGCGACGAGCCCAATCAGCTTTCTTGGCAACACAGGGAATTGTATGAATACTATCAAGGATCCGATGTTTTTCATCACGGTCCTGGATATATGTATCAATGAGCAAACTGTACATTTCGCTATGGATACTTTCCATCATGTTTTGGCAACTATAGAAAGCACGAGCCTCAGGCAACTGAATTTCTCGCATAAATCTCAGTGCCAGATTTTCCTGAACAATACCATCAGACCCAGCAAAGAATCCAAGAACACACTTAATAAAATGCTGTTCATTTTGATTCAGCTTTATCCAATCCTTCATATCCTTGCTCAAATCAACATCCTCAACAGGCCAGAAAACACTTACTGCCTTCTTATAAAGATCAAATAGCCTGGGTTTTTTTATAGGAAACATAGTAAATCGCATCGGATCCTCGCGCAACATCGGTTCAATAAAATCACCCGAATCCAAGGAAATATCTGAAACATCTACCAATCCTGATACAGATGCTGTCATTCCCTTGTGTTGAGGGGATGAGTAGGGTGAAGATGCAGCCGATGAAGAAAAGTGAAACTGATGTTGATTCTGGTTTTGTAAAGTAACTTGTTTCATGGTAGTTTGGCTTGACATGATACCCAGCATATTAAATCCGGAGAGAATTTGGCAAAATTAAGACGGCTGTGATACTTATTTTATATGGGAATATAAGGACTGGGAAGAGAAAAAAATGTTATCAATTTTTTATGTTTGATAAAAATTTAATCTGATTTAGCAGAAATATTTGAAATAAGTTCAGACATTTGATTTCCTCTTCGTGTAAGACCACACGATTCATAAAATTTAATATTTTCATCTGCACAATTTAAGGTTATTTTATAACAGCCATTTTTTACCGATTCTTCTATAAGTTTTTTCATAATGATTTTTCCATATCCTTTTCCTCTATACTCTTTTTTTACACAGACATCTTCAACATGAGCAAATTTACAAATATTATAAATAAATTTATTTTCATATAAAATTGTAGCTGTAGCAATTAATTCATTATTAATTTCAATAACCCAAATATCACTCTTAGATAAATTAATTTCATTTAATATATTTATAAATTCTTCTTTTGTAAATTTTGTATTTCTAAAGTTATTTATAAGAATATGATATTGCTCATAATCTGTAAATTCTAATTTTCTTATTTTCATTCTATAGAAATAAAAAAAGGTTTTTTAGGCTATTAAGATCATTATGAAATTAGACCGATGAACATTCAAAACCGGCACCTTTCAGGATGCCGGTTTTGAATATTCTCGGCCCCTAGACACAACACAACACTTTCAAACGGGCATTTAATGCCCGTTTGAAATGTTCGTTGGTCTAAACCGGCACTTGACGACCAAAAAATTGAATCCATCAAAACAAATTCGTAAGCACCTACAAAATCAAGAACTTTCTAAAATGAATTACTCTAAAATGGCAATTAAAGAACTTATTGCTCTCTGTAAGGAGAAAGGAATTAAAGGTTATTCTGGAAAGAATAAGGCAGTCCTTGTAGATATGCTATCCAATAGTGATAAACCGCCAGTTTCAGCACCAAAAAATGAGGCAGAAACTGATGTAAAGGTAATTCCACCAGTAAAAGTAGAGATAACTGACGATCCTTATACAAAAGACCTTTTGAAAGAACAATTTGCTTTGCATAAGGCGTATGTTAATGGAAGGATAAATACCACTAAAAAAATAGGTGTACAAGTAAGATTACCTTGTATTCCTGAAGACATAAGTGAAAATATTGTAAAGTTCATACTTCATAATAAACTCAAAGATACTACATCAAGATGGGATTGTGAAAAGGGTGATTTACAATCAAAAAAAGAAGGCACACAAGAATGTAAATGTTTTACAAGTGATGGACCTCTTTCATTTACACCATCATCTGATTGGGATGTAATATACTTCCTTGATGCAAGAAACTGGTTAAATGATAAGTTTATACTATACAGAGTTTTATTGAAAAGAACATCAACTGAATGGAAAAATATAAAAGTAAGTAAGACTCAAACATTTGAAGACCAAACGAAACAAGGTCGTCGTCCTCGTATAACTTGGGAATCTCTATGGCCACAAATTAGTTCGTATTGTAGTAAGGTGTATGATGGAACATTTGATGATATATTTAATCCTCAAGAAGTAGAGGAATAATTCTATTGGCTATTAGTTTTACAACTGGAACAGAAACAGCATTTCCAGCAAGTTTATAAAGATTTGAATCGCTTAAATTTGGTAGTTTATATGATGATGGAAATCCTTGGAAATTAAAACATTCTCTTGGAGTGAGTTTGCGAATACCCTTATCATCAAGAATAATAGGAACATTATGTCCACCTCCTCCCATATTAGCAGTTAAAGTAGGGCATTCACTACTTTTATTTTCTCTTACATATACTCTTCTGTATTGATAGATTGTGTTTTTCTTAACAACATTACTTTTTAAAAGAGTCCAAGTTGTTGATTTATCTGTGTAGTAATATTTATCAGGAACACTACTTTCAAGAAAGTTAGATACTGATTTCTTTTCAATTTTAGGGAAATCTAAACTAAAATTATCATATACTTTTTTTGATTTTACACATACAATATAGATACGTTCTCTATGTTGAGGAATTCCAGTAATTTCTGCCGTGTTTAGAACTTTATAGGTTACATAATATCCCCTCTTTTGTAGATTTTCTTTAATAGTTGTAAATGTTCTATTCTCATCGTGTGACACTAGATTTTTTACATTTTCTAAGATTACACATTTTGGTTGATGATGATCAATAATAGATAAGATTTTCCAGAAAACATTTGAGCGTTCATCCTTAAATCCTTCTTGTAATCCAGCAATACTAAATGGTTGGCAAGGAAATCCACCTGTCAGTATATGATGAGATGGTATATCTTCAACTTTTACTTCGTTTAGATTCTTTAGTGTAAGTTTATGATCAAAGTTTTCATCATAAATTTGTTTTGAATGCTCTACCATATCATTTCCAAATACAACATTTACATTATTTGTTAATTGGAATGCTAAAGTGAATGCGCCTGTTCCAGCAAATAAATCTATCATATTTAGTTTTTTTGGCTCTTTAGTTGTTTCTATTACAATTTCATTTTTCATAGAGACAGGAATAGGAATATCGGTTAATAGTTTTACGATGTCTTCTTTCTTCTTACCGCTATACCCTTTGATTTTCCTCTCCTTACAAAGAGCAATCAGTTCCTCACGAGTTTTTGTCGAGTAGTCCATTTGGTTTGACTGTATAATAGTCGTTGTCGTGGAGTCAATTTTTACCGTTCCGTAATTCGTTTTTGACAGAACCTCTTGAACTTTCTTCTCCACAAGTGCTTCAATTGTGTTGTCCTTTTTACAGGATCGTTTGCGATTCTTATGTGCTTCAAGATGACCCTTCTGGGCGAAGACACTCTGGCAGTTTTCACAACTATATTTCACCATTTAGTTCTATAATATAGACGCACAAAATCTTTTAACCCTTTCACTAACTTTCACTTTTTAGTGAAATCCGGAGAATCAATTTTTATAGAGTTTAGGGGGTCGGCGACGAGTCTTTCTGTCCTTCTTCAACCATTCAGCATTAAAGGCGTGTATGAAATAGTTCTTGTAGTTCTTCTCGTTGACCTGTTTGATGCTCTTTTCTAAGGTCTTCTTGATGTCTGCAAAACTAATCGGCGATTCTTTCTTGATATAGTGTTTTACCTGATTGAAATACTGCTCTATGGGATTAGATCTCGGATAATATGCGACGCTATAAATTATCTTGTTTCCAGATTCTTCTACTGCTTTCTTTACCTCTGGTGATTTGTGGAACATAGCATTATCCATAATGATAAGATGGTCTGTATATTTACCCTTGATGTGTGTAGTAATGAATTCTGCTAATCGTTCAGCATTTACCGCTACTTGTTCGTAGAGTTCATAACCAAGAGTGTCTTTATTTGTGATTGCGACCAGTAAAGAATAATGCTTGAAGACTTTACTATCTGTCGTTTTCACATAGCATCTCTTACCACTATCGCAACGAGCATAGGAAGGATGCAAAGCAGGATACAAAGCAGTTTCGTCTAAGCAGATGATTTTATCCATAGAATACTTCCTTGCTTCCTGTATGAAAGTGCTGACCTCTTTTTGATGCTCTCTTGGTTTGCCTCTGTATGTCGCAGGTTGGTGGATTTTTCGCAGACGCTTTCTGGTCTTGTTATTATCTCGTAAAAGTCTGCCTATATGGACTCTTGTGAGTTCAACATTGGGATACTTCTTTTCCAGCAGTTCCTTCAAATCAGACATAAAAATATCAGGTTTTTTTTTGAGTTCCTCACGCAGAAATTCAATATGTTCCTTCTTGACTTTGTAAGCAACTCTGTTCTTCCTTGTTTTCCTTACAGGAGAACCAGTTTTCTGGTATAAATCAATCCACTCCTGTAAAGATGACCTTTTACAATCAAAAATTTCACAGGTTTCTACTTGATTATCTGTTCGCAAAGCATACTTCACAGCGGAGAGTTTATAGTCTTCGGTGTGATGTTTCCCCATCTACTCTTACTTTTAGTGCCGGTTTGAAATGTTCGTTGGTCTAAAATATTACTAGTCTAAATATTCTTTAGTCTAAATTCAAAGAATATATTTATTATTTTACAAATATATATAATTTGTTCATTAGTTAATTTCATATGTGTAGGTAAGAATAATCCATTATTTGAAACATATTTACTATTTTCTAGGTCACAATCTTCAAAATACATAGGTGTTTTATTAATTTCTGGATATGTTGAGCGAGTTTGAATATTATGAGCTTTCAAAAAGTCAATAAGTAATTCACGATCATTAGTAAAAATATCTATAAACCATGGAATCCAATTATCAAATTCTGGTTTCAGCATTAAGTTTGGTAAATATTTATAATATAAATCAAAAATTTCACGCATTCTTTTAACTCTTTCAGGAAGTTTTTTCATTTGTTCAATACCAATAACAGCTTGAATATCAGTAAATTTCCCATTTATACCAAAAACCTCAAATATATCTAATCCACTTGTTTTTCGTCCAAAGTTTTTAATCATTCGGATACGATTTGCTAAATGGTCATTATTTGTAGTTAAAAAACCACCTTGGCCAGTACTAATAATTTTAGGTGTACTTAATGAAAAACATCCTATTTCACCGAATGTACCAAAATGTTTTCCATCTAAAAAACAACCAAGACTTTGAGCAGCATCTTCAATTAATATCAAATTATTGTTCTTACAATATTCAGTAATTTCATTAATATTAGAATGACGATTATTAAGTGATACATGCATAATAGCACGTGTATTTAAAGTATGTGCTTTTTTAATTGTTTGTAAATTTAATGTAAAGGAATTAGCATCAACATCTACAATTATTGGTTTGGCACCAACAAATTTTATTGAATTAATTGTAGCAATCATAGTATAGTTTGGAACAATTATCTCATCCTCTTGTTTAAATTCATATGCCAAAAGAGCTAAAATTAAAGCCATATTACCACTTGTTGTCATTATAACATGTTTACAACCGATATAATCACTTATCATTTTTTCAAGTTCTTCCGTTTTTTTGAATTCAGTTATAAAATTATCACCATCTTTTAAATAATCAAAGCATGCTTCTCCTTCTTTACAATCAAAACTAGGTTGAGATTGTAGAATCATATCCTTTTGAAAATGCCATTTCATCATTTCTTCTATTGATTCATTTTTATAACTTGCCTGATAATAACCTCCAATTATCATTTTTGTTGGAACGCGTTTCTTTTCAGGATCACGAGGATTTGTAGATGTAATATTTCCACTTTGAATATAGTCCATATAATCTTTGAGTAATATTATACGAAAATCAAGTGAAATTCTAATATTATCTTCAATATTTACTTGATTATAATGTGTGCATTTATTTCCATTAAAATAAAATAATTCGCCATATTCCAAATCAATCCCCTGAAAATCTTTTTTACCAGGTTCAGATTCAATAAATAATCTTCTACTACCTTTCATATTAGTTATAGGAATTATAAAATTTTTCTCACCCAATGGATGTTTTCCAAGATCATCTGAATCATAGTGTGGTGGAACTGTAACATTATTTATAAATTGAAAACGAATGCTTGGAAAAGATTGATATATAATTATATTTTCTTGTCCAAAAAAGTTTTTATGTATATCTTGTATGAAATTACAATATAGTTTTTTAAAAGTATCATTAGATTTTATTTCGGCATAAAAAATTTTATGTAAAGATGTTTCAATATCAGATAAATTATTCTTGTCAAATTCAGTCTTATTTTGATGAAGTTTATCTAATTCCTTTGTTTTATATAATTCCTGAAAAAAATCTAAAAATGTATGATTGCTTATATCATAACTATATACAGAATGCTGACCAAATTCTCTTAATTTATTAAACATTATTTGATTATTATTTTAATTATTATTTTGAATTCTTTAGATTAATAAATAAAAAGTACTAATTAAGTATAATTAAGTATAATAATTATAGTTTTATAGAATCAAAATACCAATCAACATTTAATTTTTTTGGAGAAATTACAATACTATCTTCTCTATATAAAATTGTTTTACCCCAAAAACTAAAAGTTGATTTTGAAGAAATATGATGTTTACAATAACACATAGTCCATAAGTCCAAGTAATCATAATCATTCTTAACAATAATTATATTTTCTTTTAATAAACCTAATTGTTCTAATGGGATTTTTTCTAAATCATCTGAAAAGAGAAGAAAATATGGTTTTTTTGTACATTTATTTTTTATATATAATATAGCTTCCTGATAATAATTGATATCAAATGTATAACTATATTCATGCCAACGAAAATGAATTGAAACTGTTTCTTCATCTGTGAATAGAATAGGATATTTTTGTTTTATTATTGAAATAGAATCTTGATCTGGTAAAAATAATTCCCTAATATCTTCTATATAGTCAATAAAATAATGAATTGATTCAAGATAACCTATTATATTTATCATCGTATTAGGACATGTAATACTATTAATTTTAGTCAATATTTCTGGAGCATATTTTTGAATAATGTCAGGTTCCTTAATTACAATTGATTTTTCCATATTTATTACTTTCATACATTTACGTAAAATTGTTTCAAAATGATTAAAATTAAATCTATTTTTTAAAATATTACAATAATTTACAACATTATGAAATGAAAGTTGTTTACCTGTTTTTTTTGAAAGTCCATATGTAGATGCTATTTGAAATAAAACATTACCTAACCCTGTATTGTAACTTGATAAAAAACTTGAATCTTTCGCTGTTATAATTGGCGCAATACTCATATATATTTATTATTAAATGGTGTATTTAAACCAACAAATACATGTTTTATATCATTAAAAACTAATAAATATTTGTATGAGCTTTTGGAATACTTGGCAGGCTGAGGCACTTATTTTATATATATATGATTATGAGAACTGGGTAGAGAAGAATGATATTAACATGAACTAGCTAAGTTTTCATAAAAGTCTACAACATGTGGATGCGCTCGTATTGTGCGTGGATCAAAATCATGTATCCAGAGACCTTCAAGACTCCGCACACGAGAAAGCGCCACATATGCCTGGCCATATTCAAAACAGCTCTGTCCAATATCCACTAGAGCACAATCAATTGAAGCACCCTGGCTCTTATGAATTGTACAGGCATATGCTAGTCTTAATGGAATTTGTGTACGATGAACACCCTCAAATCGTTCATCTTCATATTCCCATGCCATTTTTCCTATCGGCATTTTTATTCCATTAATAAATTCTACAATTGGAATATTCCCAGGCTCTTCAAAATCAACTACAATTCCACGAGAACCATTACATAATCCATTATCAAGATCTAAATTAACAATAAGCATAACCTGAGCATTTTTTGCTAATACCAATTCAGGGACATAAGGTGCCTCAGAATCCATAATATACGTAGCACGTATAAACTCAGGATCTTGACGATTAAAATTACCATTTTTTAATTTATTAGTAAAACTAATATCAGCCTTAAAAGTATATTTTGGAGGCGCCAAAGCATTTAAATTATTTTCATTAATCATAGCAACTTCAGCACGGCGTGGATAAATAAGAGTTGGGCGAATCTGTCTATCTCTCCAAGTTTCTAGAATTCTACTCCTTAGAATAGTATCAGATTCTTCCGTCAGAACACCCCTACGAATCTCACGAAGTATGCGCTGAAAGACAGGATCAGATTGTCTATAAATTTGTGTAAGAACATGTGTCTTACCAATAATTTCAGACCAGGACTCTGACTGAAAAGCAAATCTTGCTTGTGGGTTTTCCTGGGCCTTGAGATCTTCTTCTTTAATAATTGGTGGCAACTGATAAAAATCCCCAAACATAAGTACCTGAATACCACCAAAAGGAGCCGAATTAGCACGAAGTTTCTTACCTATTTTATTAAGTTTATCAAGAAGTTCAGCAGTTAGCATACTTACCTCATCAATAATAAGTACATCGGTTGAGAGCCAATTATAATAAGCCTTACCGCGTTTCGCTTTTTGCCAAAGTTCTGCATACGTTCCTTGTCCTTTTCCAATACCAGCCCATGAGTGAATTGTTTTAGCACCTTTACCAAGTAAAATAGCAGCACAACCTGTAAGAGCAGTCACACTTACTCTCTTTTTACGAGGGCCAGATGTAAATTTACGTGAACCATCCTCAGCCTCAACAAATCCCTGAAGTTGTGGAGGTCCAGTATAAATACGTGAAAGATTATTCTTAATTGATTGAATTAAGAATGATTTTCCAGTGCCTCCATCACCTGTAATAAACATACTATGACCTTTTATTACATCATTAAACACCTTTTTTTGTTCATCTGATAAACCTAGAGCACTTAGCTCTGAATCAATAAAGTCTTGATTTGCCATTGGGTCTTACAGTCAATAATTATAATTATTACATCAATTTTTCTAGATGAAGATGTATATTTTCAATAAGATTAAAATCTGATTGTAAATATCTAAGGATTTGTAGTGTATCATCAATTTTCATCATCTGAATCTTGAAACTCTCTATATGTTTTTGGATTACCTGATAAATCTCCTCCGCGACTGCCTCCTTGTCCGTCTCCTTGTCCGTCTCCTTGTCGGTCTCCTTGTCGGTCTCCTTGTCGGTCTCCTTGTCCGTCTCCTGACTCGGACTTGGACTCAGGCTGGGGTTGGGGTTCGGATCGTGATTGTAGCTCAGCTTCTCTAAATTCAATTTCATCCTGATAGGAGATAACTGGCCCTGTTCTCTGTTTGACATTTTCTATCTTAAACATGCGAGAGGACTTTAACATCTTCCAATCCTCAATTATTGAAAAAAAATTATGAAATTCAACAAGGCAGACCATAGGTGGATTCTTCAAACCAAATTCTGCCAATCCATCTTTATCCAAGTCACTTTCTTCCCATGAAATAATCCAATGCGCTGGAATCAAAAACATATGACCTGGGCGCAACCGTATATCAATAAATTTAAGATCTCCAACAAAAGGCGTATCAAATCTGGTAATTCGTGGTAACCAGTAGTTTTCTGGATTTGTAGGTAGGGCATGGCTATAGCCCTTCGATGGCATTATAGATACAACGATTTCACCTTCTGTCGGAATAACTGCTGTCCAAGGAGCACACGATTTCCAAATTGATCGTGCCCCGATCCAACAGGACGATTTGGGTTGGCCAATAAAATTAGCATAAGGAGGATACATCAATTCATTAATCCATCTTGCTGTCCACGTATCAATACCTGAATTTGATCCAAGTAATCTGGCGTGTTCTAATCCCCACGGCGTATTTACAAATTGCGTATTTAAATTCAAAATCCGAGACAACCATTTTGAAATTGTCTGATTAGCAAATACTGGAACCGTAGAATATACAGAGCGATTTAATACATCTTCATGCGTCCAAATAGTAGGCTGCTGAATATTTCTGACAACAATAGGTAGTTTTTCAGGAAGAATTGAAGAAATTGTTGAACGATTTGACCATTCAATCTGATTAATTCGAAATTCTGGAACTGATTCCTGATAAAAAAGCCATACAATTATATATATGACACCACATATCAGGATTATTTCCTGAATCATTTTACTTACTTGATGAAGTAAATCCCTATTTAAAATAAAAAAATGGGGATTAACTTATTAGCGCAATGGAAGAACTGGGGGGTAGGAGGTAGGGGTAGGGGACGGGGACGGATGCTGGAACGTGACATTACACTGTACGTTTACGAGCCTGAGCCAAAACAAAACGAACTTCACCCAAATTTCCAACAAAGTACCGAAGAATCAGGGGATAATCATTCTTAATATAAACCTCAACCGTAGGACACAGATTTGTACATTTGGTAAAAAAACCCAAGTATTTTAGTTCAAAAATACCCTGAACTATTTCATTTTGATCACCAGAATTTTGTACTCTTACACCATTTTGATTATCTGACATGACAATAGTTTCTCCATCAACAAATTCTCCAATACAGCGAAAAACAAGATCAGAATTAGTTGACCGAATTTCTAGCTTCTCGGCCATACTAAAATCCCTACAAATCTTCTGAAAGGAGGCTGAAGGCATATGTATAATGCTTGAAAAACTTATATTAGGCAAATCAATATTTTCAATATTGGTATCAAACATTTTCATCATCCACGTCTGTGTCATACCTTTTTCAGCATCCTCAGCACGAATACCTAGTTTGTTTGGACTATTGGCCGCTAGAAAGAATGTTAATGTACTTGTGTTTGAAATTGTTTTAATTAGTTTAAAAAGATACATCATGTTAATTCCTAAAATATATTTGACTGGGCAGAAAGCGTACTCGAAGCGCTCACTATGTAGTCTTAAATATGTAAGGACAATATGTGTTTCATCAACATCAACTATACGTATTCCTGTACTATCAAATTCAAAATTGGCCTCTGGAAGATGTTCCTTGAGAGCTTCAATAAGAGATTTAATAACAGCTGCTTGGACTGTACGAAATTCAAAGAGATTTCCATTTTGGTTGGTTTGAGGTTTCGCTAAAGAAGACATCTTTACAATCACACACACACTTATTTTGAGTTTGTGGTAAGTCTTTAAACAGGGCTAAGAGATCTGGATTGGATAGTTTCATTTAACAGAAAATTTTTGATAAATCTGTGGAAATAAATCATCACCACGCATTAAAGTTAGTGAAACAATTGCCATTAAAACTCCAAGAAGTTTTGTTGATCCAATTTGTTCTTTAAAAAATAAAAGACCCATTGCTGTGACTAAAATATCACTTAGAATATTCCAAGTCAAATTCATTACCGTAAGAGATTCATAGCGCATAGCTGAAGCAAGCAACAAGGGCTGAAATGAATAAAGATACATAGGAATTAAATACCATAAACTTGATTTTAAAGTTCCTAATGATATGTATTTTACAAATGAGAATGTAACAACATCATTAACCGCCATTAAAAATCCGTATAACATTGGGAAAATAACATTAAGATGTGAAATCATATCTAATGATTGCGACGTGTTTTCTTTTTTCTACTTGTCATAAATTTATAGGCGGCAAATAAAGCAACTGGGGCAACATATTTCGAAGTAGCTGCTGAGAAAGGCTCCATAACTGATGGTACAAAACCACCTCTACGAGTTTTGTTGCGACGGCTGCGGCTGCGGCTGCGGCTGCGACCTC
>Ga0214923_10002778_pt1 | contig 22743 bp, 22 predicted proteins | sample LL1510_MetaG_FD_177993 | JGI IMG/M metagenome (GOLD analysis project Ga0214923, IMG submission 177993) | Freshwater microbial communities from Lake Lanier, Atlanta, Georgia, United States - LL-1510 | ecosystem: Environmental > Aquatic > Freshwater > Lake | place: USA: Georgia | collected...
AAAGCTACAACCGGCAGTATGGCGAAAGCCACGGGGTGGACTACCGCAGCGTCATGCCCACCAACCTCTACGGCCCCGGCGACAACTACCACCCGGAAAACTCCCACGTCATCCCGGCACTCATCAGGCGCTTTCACGAAGCCAAGGTCAGCCAAGCACCCCGCGTCACCATCTGGGGCACGGGAACACCCAGGCGCGAATTCCTGTACGTGGACGACATGGCTGCGGCCAGCGTCCACGTGATGAACCTGCCCAAAGCCACCTATGAGCAGCACACCCAGCCCATGCTCAGCCACATCAACGTGGGCTGCGGGGAGGACGTGACCATTCTGCAGGTGGCACAGACCGTGGCGCACATTGTGGGTTACACCGGCCAGATCCTCACCGACCCCGCGAAACCTGATGGAACGCCGCGCAAGCTCATGGACAGCACCAGGCTCAACGGACTGGGCTGGAAGGCGAAAGTCGGGTTAGATGCTGGACTCCAAGCTGCATACAAAGATTTCTTAAAGAAATACGCTAATAAAGATTGAAGGGAAATACTGTGTCAACAAAACCCAAAGTCGCCCTCATCACCGGCATCACTGGCCAAGACGGCTCTTACCTTGCCGAATTTCTGCTCGACAAAGGATATATCGTCCACGGTATCAAGCGCCGCGCCAGCTCGTTCAACACTCAGCGTGTCGACCACATTTATCAGGACCCACACGTCGACAACGCAAATTTCAAGTTGCACTATGGCGACCTGAGCGATACCAGCAATCTGGTGCGCATCATCCAGGAAACCCAGCCTGATGAAATCTACAACTTGGGGGCTCAAAGTCATGTGGCTGTGTCATTCGAGTCCCCTGAATACACCGCTGACGTGGTCGGTATCGGCACCCTGCGCCTGCTCGAGGCGATCCGCATCCTCGGCCTGGAAAAGAAAACCCGCTTTTACCAAGCCTCTACTTCCGAACTCTTTGGCCTGGTGCAAGAGACACCTCAGAAGGAAACCACCCCCTTCTACCCCCGCAGCCCTTACGCCGTGGCCAAAATGTACGCGTACTGGGTTGTGGTGAACTACCGCGAAGCCTACGGCATGTACGCCTGCAACGGCATTCTGTTCAACCATGAAAGCCCGCGCCGGGGTGAAACCTTCGTTACCCGTAAGATCACCCGGGGCTTCGCCAATATCGCTCAAGGGTTGGAAGAATGCCTCTACATGGGAAACCTCGACGCCCTGCGCGACTGGGGCCATGCTAAAGACTATGTGCGCATGCAATGGATGATGCTGCAGCAAGACAAGCCTGAAGACTTTGTCATCGCCACCGGTGTTCAGTACAGCGTGCGCCAGTTCATCCAGTGGAGCGCCGAGGAACTCGGCGTTTCTTTGTGCTTTGAAGGCCAAGGGTTAGAAGAAGTCGCCATTGTGAAAAAGATCGTAGGCGAGAAATGCCCTGCGTTGCATGTGGGCCAAACTATCGTCCGCGTCGACCCTCGCTACTTCCGCCCCACCGAAGTGGAAACCTTGCTGGGCGACCCAAGCAAAGCCAAGCAGAAACTCGGCTGGATACCCGAAATTACAGTACAGCAGATGTGTCAAGAAATGGTGGCCAGTGACCTGCAGGAAGCTCAACGTCATGCTCTGGTTAAGGCCAACGGCTATCAAGTGAATGTGAGCGTCGAATGAAAATTGCCATTGCTGGTACGGGTTACGTCGGTCTCTCCAACGGCGTGCTACTAGCCCAGCACAATGAAGTCGTTTGCCTCGACATTGTTCCTGAAAAGGTGGCGATGCTTAACCGTAAGGAATCGCCGATCGAGGACGCCGAGATCGAGGATTTCCTCAAGAATAGGCCTCTCAACTTCCGCGCCACGCTCGACAAGCAGGATGCCTATGTTGGCGCCGACTACATCATCATCGCCACCCCGACCGATTACGACCCTGAGACCAACTACTTCAACACCAAGTCGATCGAGGCTGTAATCCGCGACGTGATGTCGATCAATCCCCAGGCCGTGATGGTCATCAAATCCACCATCCCGGTTGGTTATACCGTCCGTACTCGCGAAGCTCTTGGAACACAAAACCTGATCTTTTCGCCGGAATTCCTGCGCGAAGGACGGGCGCTCTATGACAACTTGCACCCCTCGCGCATTGTCGTCGGCGAGCAATCCGCCCGTGCAGAGATCTTTTCCAACCTATTGAAACAAGGGGCCATCAAGAAAGACATCCCAACGCTTTTCACCGGCAACACGGAGGCTGAAGCGGTCAAACTGTTCGCCAACACCTATCTTGCTATGCGGGTCGCCTACTTCAACGAACTCGATACCTATGCTGCCCGCCATGGACTAGATACACGTCAAATTATCGACGGCGTGAGCCTGGATCCACGCATCGGGGCGCACTACAACAACCCTAGCTTCGGGTATGGCGGCTATTGCCTGCCCAAAGACACCAAACAGCTTCTCGCCAATTATCAAGAAGTTCCGCAAAACCTCATTCACGCCATCGTTGAAGCTAACGCCACTCGCAAAGAGTTCATCGCTGATGAAATTCTCAAGCGAAAACCCAAGATCGTCGGCATTTATCGCCTCATTATGAAAGCCGGCTCCGACAACTTCCGAGCGTCCAGCATCCAGGGAATCATGAAGCGCATCAAGGCGAAGGGTATTCCGGTGATTGTCTATGAGCCTGCATTGAAAGACGACAACTTCTACAACTCCAGAGTCGTAAATGACCTAGCCGAATTCAAGCAGATGGCCGATGTCATCATCGCCAACCGCAATACAGAAGCCTTGGCCGACGTGGCCAGCAAGGTCTATACACGTGACCTATTTGGGAGCGATTAAATGAAAATTTTGGTTACCGGTTGTGCCGGCTTCATCGGTATGCATGTAGCCCAGATCCTGCTCAATCGGGGAGATGAGGTGGTTGGTATCGACAACCTAAACGACTATTACGACCCTAAATTAAAGGTCGCCCGACTGGATAAACTAAAACCGTATCCCAAATTCAGATTTATTCAAGGTGATATTGCTGACCATTTGACAGTGGAGGCTTTGTTTGCAACAGAAAGGCCGAACCGCGTAATCAACCTAGCGGCACAGGCCGGAGTACGCTATTCGATAATAAACCCGCATGCCTACATTCAGACAAACTTAGTCGGTTTCGGGAACATCCTTGAAGGCTGTCGTCATCACGGGGTTGAGCATCTGGTATACGCCAGTTCGTCGAGCGTTTACGGTGCAAACACCCACATGCCGTTTTCAGTGCATGATAATGTTGATCATCCGGTATCGCTATACGCAGCAAGCAAGAAGGCCAACGAATTGATGGCGCATTCTTATAGCCACCTCTACGGCTTGCCTACTACGGGTCTCCGCTATTTCACCGTGTATGGGCCATGGGGCCGTCCGGATATGTCACCTTGGCTCTTTACTAGCGCAATCATCGAACGACGACCAATCGACGTGTTCAATCATGGAAAGATGCAGCGTGACTTCACCTTTATAGATGACATCGCTGAAGGAACAGTACGCATCTTAGATAAAATCCCTGTGAAAAACATGAACTTTTCCTCCGACAATCCAGACCCCGGAAGCAGTTATGCACCATATAAGGTGTATAACATAGGAAACAACCAACCCGTCAGGTTAATGGATTTCATTGAGACTATAGAAGATGCACTTGGGAAAAAAGCAGAAAAAAATTTTCTACCAATGCAGTCAGGCGATGTTGTTGCCACATATGCCGACGTAAAAGACCTGAAGAACGATATTGGTTACGAGCCACAAAAAAAACTTAAAGACGGCATTGCAGAATGGGTGAAATGGTATATTAAATATGTTTCAAATTAAAGCAGAATAAAATAATAATGAAAAATTGTCGTTTTATTATTTCCGAGCCGCGCATTTTATTGGGTCACTCGAAGTAAACGTAGAAAGAAATTAGTCAATGTCAAGAGTGGGTATAACAGTTTTAAATGGATTAAAGCTGTTGGTGAGAAACAAAATCATCACGGAAAAATTTTATTTGAGCATACGATTTCTCATTACATTCAAAAGGCCGATAAACTGGGAACACCCTTGCACATTGAATGAAAAACTTCAGGTATATAAATTACTAATTGACGGTCAATCCAAGTACTCGATTGCGGCAGACAAACTAGCTGTTCGTGAATGGGTGTCAAAGCGCGCATCTGTATTATTTCCGCACGTAATATTCAAAACAACAAATCCTAAAGACTTTCAATTTGAAGGTATAACGCAGCCTATTGTGATTAAGGCTAATCATGGATCTGGATGGTACGACATAATTAGAGAGCCGAAAAAAATTGTCGACTGGAACGCACGTCGAGAAGAGTACACGCGTTGGCTGAAAAAAGATTTTTACCACGAATCGATTGAGCCTCAATACAAAAATATTAAACCAACATTGTTTGGCGAGGAGATGATGATTCCGTCAGACGGTGAGGATATTATTGATTATAAATTTCACTGTATTAATGGGGAATTGGCGTTCATACACGTTGCCTCGGATCGAACCGGAGAAACCAAAAGGAATTTTTTTGACGCAGAGTGGAACGAGTTGGATATGTACTGGGGCCCAGTCAACCGCAGTGGACAGCCAGCTCGACGCAGAAACAAAACACTCAAAAAACCCAACACCTTGAAACAAATGATTGAAGTGGCTAATACCCTAGCCAAAGAATTCCCATACGTACGTGTTGATTTGTACACTTTGAACGATAACATTTACTTTGGTGAGCTGACCTTTCATCCAGGTGCGGGCCTAGAATCATTTGTTCCCGAGAAATACGATGCACACTATGGGGCGATGTTAAATCTTGCTGTCAAGTGATCGATAATTAGTCTTTATGCTGAGTAAACAATGAAGCGCCAACTAAAAAAAATCAAGAAATACCCATTAACGAATCCAAAAGCATGGACTTTTAAGGATTCTGCACTGAAACTGGATTGGAACGAATCGGATGAAAACCTTCCAGCACCGCTGGTGGAGGAGGCGATTGAACGTCTAAAATCCTATAATCTGAATTGGTATCCACCAATCGTGAATAAGCCTCTTTTGGAGGCAATTTCGGATTACGTTCAACTTCCGTTGAAGAATATTAGATATGCGCCAGGAAGTGATGCTGTTAACGAATGTCTAATAACGGCCTTATTAAATTATGGCGATGTTGTTTGTATAGTGTCGCCAAATTACGACCATTTTAGAAACCTTGCGGAAGTGCATGGCGGTACAATTAATCATTTTCGATTCAATGGAGAAATAAATTATGAGAAATTAGACGAATTTTTAGAGAAGTCAAACCCAATAGCGGTATACATATCGAGTCCAAACAATCCTACAGGCGTTTGTTTCGATGGTGCGAATTTAGTAAGATTTCTCAAAAAATACAAATCCACATATTTTGTTGTCGACGAAGCATACTTTGAGTTTTCAAGCAAAACCGTAAGTGGCCTTGTGGTTGATTATCAGAACCTAGCTGTAACACGCAGTTTGTCTAAGGCTTTTGGGGCGGCTTCAATTCGATTCGGCTACCTACTTGCATCCGAAACAATTATCCAAATTTACGACTTAGTCGCAAACGTTAAGGCAACACCATTATTTACACAAATTTTAGCTGAGGTTTTGATAACCAATAGAGATTATGTCTACGAACGTGTGGCGCGCACTACAGAGTACAGAAAAAAACTTTTGCATATATTGGATCGATTCAATATATCATATCATGACTCGGAAGCCAACTTTGTATTGATTAATTTTGATTGCCAGAAACAGAAAGAAAGATTAATACGTCGTTTAGAGCAGTCTCTGGTATACATACGCGACTATTCCCATCTCAAAGAGACAGAAAATTCAGTCAGGATTACGATAGGATCCTCAGATAGATTCCATGACTTCATTTGTAATTTTGAGTCTATACTTGAGAATGTATTAACAGAATAAAATGCAATGAACAAAAAAAAGCTGGTTTTATCGATCCCAAATTTGGAAGCGCTTGGGGTTCAACACGATGTTTTAACGCTTTTCAAGTATTGGCAAGATCAAGATTGGGATTTAACTCTACTTGTACATACGCGGACAGGAGACTTTGCCGATAAATTTCCCTCAACCATTAAAACTGTGTGTGTTGATGAATCTTTAAAATTCAATATCCCAAAAATAAGAGTTTTGGAACGATTCTTCATTGGATACCCGAGTGCTTTGGCGTCAATATCGCCTGATGTCGTAATTTCTTTCGTGCCAATATGTAACTATGGATGTTTTATTGCCAAAAAACTATCAAAAAGAAAATTCGCACTTGTGGTTTCAGAGCACGCGCATGTGTCAGCTGCGATGGCAGATCCACAGAATATGGCTGATATGTTTATGGCTATTTATCGCAAGACATTTAGATTTGTGTACAACTCTCTAAGTGTTAATTTAGTAAAGTGTATCGCACAGGAGAGTCTTGATGATCTCGTGAATAATCACAAAGTGGACGAAAAGAAGGTTAAATTGGTACACAATCCTATACCAATTGATGAGTTGCGGTCGCATGCGCAAGAAAAAGTCTCTCATGAATGGCTAAAAGAGGGAGGTGTGGGGCCTATTATTGTTAACTCAGGCCGAATATCTTATCAAAAACAGCAAGATGTTCTTGTAAGGGCCTTTTCAAAGGTCAAAAGTAAATACAAAGATGCAAAGCTTTTAGTATTGGGCAAAGGTGATCCACGTAATCTGATTGCACTTTCTGAAGATATGGGTGTATCCGATTCAGTTCAATTTATTGGGCATCAAATCAATCCTTGGGCATTTATATCTAAGTGTGATTTATTTGTACTTTCATCAATATGGGAAGGTTTGCCTTGTGTTCTGACGGAGACTCAAGCAATCGGAATACCTATAGTCAGTACAGAGTGTCCTAGTGGGCCAAGAGAAATTTTAATGAATGGGAGGGCAGGAATGCTTTGTAAGTCTCAAAGCGTAGAGTCGCTAACAGATGCAATAATATTTGCCCTAGACAACCCGTCGATTATGGCTGAGAAAGTGAGAGTTGCTAGCGATAACATTTCACGCTTTGAACCAAAGCATATTTCTCATGAATATTTTAAGTTGGCGGAGCTGGCCCTAAGTTTAAGTAAGAGTGTTAATTAAAAAACGCCTTTGATGATATACACACTCATTTATCAAATTAGCACTTTTTTAGCTACAGCCTTATTAATACCCGTCACATTTCGGACATTTAATGCAGAAGACTACAATGTGATTTCTTTTGCAAACTCGCTAATCGCACTAGGCAGCGCATTCATTGTGGGGCCAACCCTTCATGCTGTAAGTCGTTTTTACAATAGGGATATACATGACACCAAAGCATTTTACCGATCAATAACAATTTTTGCCATGCCAAGTGCGGTATTCGTCGCAATGGCGAGTCAGGTTGCTTTTTATGAAGTCGATGATATTGAGACCATGCTCTCGCTTGTGCTGTCGATTTATATAGTGCTTGAAGGAATCAGAGAGGCGATACTCTCATATTTGAATGCCAATGAAAAAAAACATGCATACGGAATCTTTCAGACTCTTAGTGCCGCACTTAAATTAGGCTTTGTGTTTTTGATTGCAATAACTAATTATGATGAAAACAGGAGATTGTATATTTTGTATTTTGGCCTTATGATCACTGCTTCGGTTTTTACGACGATAGTTTCGACTAAACTCGCTTCTCCTGATTTCTTTAAGAATAAACCAATTTCTCTCGGCTTTTCGGCTAAGCGTTTCAGTGCCAGTGAATGGCATTTTTTTAAAGGGTTCGCAATCGTTAGTGTTTTAGGTTGGTCTCTTAATTGGACTGATAAGTGGTTTCTGAGTAATGCGTCCAGTGAGTCAAACCCCGAACTGCTTGCATCTTACCTAAGTGGAACTCAGCTAATAAATGCGCCGTACCAATTGCTTTTGTCCGCAGTTTTGATCCATTTTGGACCGAAATTGTATTATTCTCTAAACACAAAATCTGAAGATATTAGCGATCAACATATCGTTCAACAGACATTATCCAAGATCGGTCGTAATTTTGTATTACTTTTACTGGTTGCTTTTTTATGTTCTATTCCAGTTTTGAGGCCAGTCTGCTCATTGATTTTGGGCTCCGACTTTAAACTGGATAACCTAACGATCATTGCGATATCAGCCTATGCTTCTATAAACGCCTTTAATGGATTCCTTGCATACATTTTTCAGACGTTAAAACTATTTAAAAAATATATTGCCATACAAGTTTTATCATCCCTAACCCTTTTTATTGCGCTTATTCCTTTAATAAAGGCATATGAAATTCTTGGCGCAGCCTTAGCCTTGTTTCTAGTAGCAGCTCAACGCGCAATCCTACTTTCACTTGTACTTTACAAAAATGGAACAAAATAAAGCAACCGGTTCTCGATTCGAGATTTTGGTTATCGATTTTTGCGAAACACTTGTGGATTTACAGACAGCTGATCATTTCGTCTCCTACACTATCAGACATCAAGGCTTTATTAGAAGATCGATCTTCAACACTTTTAAATCCAGGTACTGCTTTAAAATTATTTCTTTTTTTGGTCGAGCCTTTGGCAATTCTATCTCATACAAGGAGTACTTAACCTTTTTTTTAGCGGGAATTAAAGCCAGCGAGTTGCGAAGGCTCGGTGTTAATTATTGCAACGAATCCCTGCTACCGTTGGCTAACTGGAGTGTTATTGAGTTTATTAAGCGAGTTGCTAACGCAAATAAATACCAGAAGATTGTTATTTGCTCCGGCGGCTATGGTGTTTACATGCATGAGTTTTGTAAGAGAGTTGGATTTAATTTTATCACTGGAGTACTGGCAAGTGAACTCGCTGTAGTCCGCTCGGGTAATTCGTTACGCGGGGGAATTGCCCTTGACTGCATGGGGGGAAATAAAGTCAGTCTTATTAACAGTGTTTTTCCATTCGAACACAACTTGACAACCATCACTGATTCTCTCGCCGATTGGCCGCTAATGAAAGTTTCGAGTACCGTTTACTTCGTTGAATCGCGTAAAGTTTCAGTTCGTTTGCTAATTGATACCAGTGAAATTTCGCCGGATTTGAGTTAAAAAATTCCAATGAGTAATATCGAGAAGAATTTTAATATAATTCAATTTTATTTAGATGGTGTGGATGCGGCAATGTTGCACTCTGCCATTAAATATATTAATCGGTTCCTTGTGGGAATGTATCCTTGATCAATAAAAAAAACTGCAACTATAATTTCGGGAGATAAACCTAGGTGGAGGCGTATCGATATTTATTGCTGTTCGGCATGCCAAGATACCATCAATTGGCTGTTCTTGGCTCAACATTTGTCTCCGCAGCTGCGATTTTATTTAGCTTGGTATGGAAAATAGGTGTAACGTTAGACTTACTATCGTGGTTTTACTTTGCTCTGTATGTGGTACATATCTATATTGCCGTTAAATGTTTAAATTATAATATATTTGCCATATTTAGATATGTATTATTGTGGGGGTTGGGTGCAATTGCGGCATTAACTCGTGCAATATGGCGGGGCGAAGTGTATCTCGGACCCTTTGGAGTAGAGTACCAGACCGACAGTAACCTTGTAATTATTTTGACGGCCGGGCTCCTTGGGATTTCGGGGAGTTTAATCGGGTGGAATCGGTCCTTGTCTGGCAGATTCCACCAAATTTTCAGTAGCAATATTCTTTGCTTTTCAAAAGGTCAAAAACGTTTACTTTATGCGTGTGGTTACTCTCTGGCGTTGGGAGCAGGTTTGGTTTACCTTTGGGGATCTGGTGGTGTTGTTAGCGAAAATAAAGTCTATGGGTCTGAAAGTGGCGATGGGCTAGGCTTCGAATTTAATGTTTTGAATATATTCCACTTTGTTGGAATTTCTTTGATTTTATTGGCTGCTGCAGGGGAAGGTAAATTTTCAAAACAGGCTTTACTAATAGCTATGGTTTCACTTGTATTTGGAATGTTGGCTGGAAGTCGCGCGGACTATCTTCCTCAGCTTTTAATATTAATGTTATTTCTAGCGAACAAAAAGATTAATGTATATATATCGTCAGGAAAAATATCGGCCACCAAGTTCATTGTTTTTGGTTTAATTGGCTCAATCATTTTTTTCCTCTTGGCCACACTCATTGCCTACAAGCGTCAAGGTTTCCCTGTAGTTGAATTTGTCCAACACACCTTGAACACGGGGAGAGGGTTAATTAATGAAATATATGGACACCCAGTGCTTTTTTTTGAGACGGGTAACATGATGATTGGAGGTTTTTATGCTGCCATCGTCAATGCTAAGAACGATGGTTTCATGTTGGGTGGAAGTTACATTGATTATGTGCTGAGAACGCCTCCTGCTTTCTTGGGTTTGGATAGACCTGCAGGCCTTGACACCCTAACCTTAATTAGCGGTCAAATTATGGCGCAGGGCGGAATATTTGAGCTCGCGGAGGCTTACTGGAATTTCGGTCTCATTGGTTGTTTTTTTGTCCCACTAATGATCAGCTTCATCCATGGTTCTTTATTAAAAACAGCAGTATTAAGAAATTCAGCATTTTTCTTTATGTGTTACTTAGTCCCTGGTTTCATGGCATTTAGGGCTGTCTGGTACCAGAATTTTAGTTATTTTAGGCAATTTACTGTACTGCTTATTATTTTCATCGTAATGTATTTTTTTGGGAGATGGCTCCTGGGGCAAAGACAGAGGAACTTCGATCAATAGAATGCATTGGTTTAATTTTCTGGTACAGTCGCGAACACTATTTGAGATACGTAACTTATGCACAATATAATTAATCTTATTCAAGATGTGGCAACACCTCATAACAATGTCTTGATCCGTGAGATGGTTAGATGCTCGGGGGAAGGCGTCAGATTGTGGTATGCAAAGGAGGAAGATGTATCTCTTTACTCCTGGAAAGAAAATCTAACTCACCAATACCTTCCGGCTACAATTTATGGAACACGATTAAATCTGAAATTCCTGTGGCACTGCATCACACATCGTAACGAAAGATATCTAATCGTCGGCTGGGCCAATATCAATACTAAACTGCTACACCTTTTATTTTTTATTATGAGGCGGCCATTCAATCACTGGACTGACTTACCAGACCAGAATTCGTCATTAATCACCATTAAAAAGAAATTAGTTCGCTATCTAGCTTACAGCCTCTTGAAGTCATCTAAAGGTAAAGTTTTTGGTGTGGGAAAAACAACTGTTGAAGTATTCAAGAAGTGGGGGTTTACTCAGTCCAAATTAGTAAACTTCCCAATATTTGTTGATGTGGAGAACGATTTAAGTCGGTATCACATGCAGAAGCAGGCCGTACGGACACGTTACGGCATACAGTCAGATGAGTTTTTGATTTCAGCAGGCAGTCGAATTGTTCATGAAAAAGGTTACGATTTATTACTGCGTGCGTTAGCCACCATACCGGCGCCTGTTCGGTCATCCATGAAGATTGTGCTTGTCGGCAAAGGTGATCAACTTGAGCTATTAAAAGTGTTGGCTGATGATCTTCATTTATCCAATCAAATTGTTTTTGTTGATTGGTTGTCTATAGAAGAATTTAAGTTGCTTATTGCCAATAGCAATCTTTTTTTGCATCCCGCCCGCTTTGATTCGTACGGGGGAACAACATTGGCTATGTCTCTTGGCGTTCCTGTTATCGGATCCAAGACTGCTGGAGCCGCTTATGATCGGATTGATGACGGTGTAAATGGATTTCTATATGAAGCTGAAGATTTTCAACACTTGGCAACATTAATTTTACAAATCTTTGAAGACACTGATCTGCGTTCTCGAATGGCCGTTGCGGCGCACCAGACAGCTTTAATGTGGCACCCGCAACGGGGAGTTGAAACTTTGAACAAAGAATTGATTTAGTCTGGGACTCGTATATGAGAATTGTGGAAAAAATTCTGGGCGACGTGTTGGTCATCTCACCTGCTGATAATGGTGGGGGGAATGGTTCCACCTGTGTCTTTTCTGTAAATCAACTTGCAGCCTTAGGCATAACCGCCGAATTTGTTCAGGACAACCAATCCTTGTCAAATCATGGTGTTATTCGTGGATTGCATTACCAGATTCAACATCCACAAGCAAAGTTGGTGCATGTTTCGGATGGATCTATAACCGATGTTGTTGTCGATTTGCGAAGATCGTCTCCAAATTTTGGGAAGTATTCAATAATCGAGTTATCTGGCAGTAATGGTTTGATTTTATTCATTCCGCAAGGTTATGCGCACGGCTTTATGGTGACCAGTACGCAAGCCACTGTGCTTTATAAAGTAACTGATTATCGGTACCCCGAATACGAGAGAACTTTATTATGGAATGATTCTGAGCTCGCTATTCCATGGCCAGTAAATGTCGAGAAACTCGTCATTTCCGAGAAGGATAGATTTGGGATACCGTTTCGGCACTCTGATTATTTTGTTTAACTTCTGAAAGTCTTCGCAATGAGCAATAATATGCTATTAAATTCAAAATCCAATCCAAAGTTCCAAACCAAAAATAGTCAAGGTAAAGTTAATGGTTTTTTGGTTCCACTTTACAACATTCATGATGGGTTTTTCGCGTCTGGCAAGGAACCGCAGCAGGTTTATCTAACAGTAATTGCACCGGGTGAGATCAAGGGGCCACATCTTCATTTCATTCGAACCGGTTGTTTTACCTGTATCAAGGGCAATGCTCGTTTCGTGTTGAAAACTGACGAAGGTTATCAAGTTGTTATGAGCGGGGAAGACCATGAATATCGCACTGTGATTGTGCCAACGGGTGTGCCAGCTGCATTGCAAAATTTGGGCAAAGAGGATGCTTATGTTCTTAATATGCCACAGCCTGCTTGGACGCCAGACATGAATGATGAGCATAGCGCCGATTTTAGTGATTTCGATTTTTCGGTGATTTGATGTTTAGCTCAATTGACTCTCACCCCGTATCGCCAATTGCAGAGGGGGGGGGGACACCAAAGCTACGTATTCTCCTTGTTGGGGATTATATATGGCCATGGTATCAAGATGTCTGTGCAGCTGCGCTGGAGAAGCTCGGCTGTGAGGTTGTGCGTTTTGGCTGGTTTGATGATTTTCGACATTGGCGGGAAGGTTATACCGAGCCGTTCTATCATTCCCTTTGGCATCGCATTCAATATAGATTGCACACCGGTCCCGCAGTTTGGCAAGTCTATCGTCGCCTCAAGCGCGTTGCAGTGTCTGTTCAGCCGGACATTATCTGGTTTTACAATGTCCAGCTGATTGCGCCCGGTGTCGTTAAGGCGTTGAAAAAGACATTGCCGACCACCACATTTGTACAGTACGCCAACGATAATCCCTTTAGTGCAACTGCCAAGCCTAGGCTTTGGCGAAACTACCTCAATAGCATTCCGCTATTCGATGTCCACTTTTCGTATCGCTTGAATAATATTGCTAACTATCAACTCGCCGGAGCTCAGTCGACTTATTTGCTCCGCTCCTACTTCATACCTGAGGAGGACTTTCATGTTCCTCAAAGCGAGATCCCTGATCGTTTCAAGTGTGATGTTGTCTTCGCTGGCCATTATGAAGACGATGGGCGGGTCGAAATGCTGGAGGCGATCTGTCAGGAAGGTTATCGGCTAAACCTCTTCGGAGGCGGCTGGAGCGCAGCTTTGCCTAAGCTGCAAGCAAACAGTCCGTTACGTGCCATGTATCCGATAAGTCCTGTGACTAAAGCTGATTACCGATACGCCATTTGTGGAGCAAAAGTGGCCTTGTGTTTTCTTTCGACGCTGAACCATGACACCTATACACGACGTAATTTTCAGATTCCTGCCATGAAAGTCGCCATGCTCAGCCAATGCACTGATGATTTGACAACTTTATTTGTCCCGGATAAAGAGGCTGTATTTTTTCGCGACAAGCAGGAACTCATTGCTAAGTTGGCCAAATTGTTAAACGATGATACTTGGCGAAAGTCTGTGGCTGAAGCAGGTTATGCGAAAGTTTATTTTGCAGGTCATGATGTCACCAATCGAATGAAGGTTTGGCTTGATGATCTTCGCCAGTTCCGTATTTAAATAAATCAGAGACTCACGATGAATGCTTTTGATAAATCGACAATCCACATTGTTGTCCCGGCGGTTCCTGCGCTAGTGTTAAGGTCGGCTGGCCAGTCCGATTTGGAACTCTTGCGACAATGGAAAAACGCGCAAAAACAGTTTTTTTTCCACCAACAAGAAATTACGCAAGAGCAGCAGTTGAATTGGTATGAGTCTTATATAGAACGACCTTACGATCTCATGCTCATGGTTGAATTTGAACACCGGTTATTCGGCTGTATGGGAATTCGCTGGCAAGAGAATCACTGGGATATTTATAACGTCATTCTTGGGCTGCAAGAATTCGGTGGCCGTGGTCTGATGGGGCACGCTTTTGCGGCAATGCTGGATTTTGCAGGTTCGCTCAAAGCAGGGCCAATAAGCTTGCAGGTACTGAAGCACAACCCAGCAGTAAAGTGGTATCTGAAACAGGGTTTTGAAATCACCGAAACCCATGATTCATTCTTTTTCATGATCTTTCAACCCCAACCAGCGAAAAGGGCATGCCCATGATCTCCGTATTCGGTTCCTTAGTCGGCGATGAAGAAATCGCTAATGTTGTCGCTTGTATGAAAAGTCAATGGATGGGCTTTGGCAAGCAGGTTGATCAATTTGAACAGAAATACCAGGTTAAATACCGGCTGCCCACCTTTGCGATGGTGGATAGTGGCTCCAATGCACTGTTCATGGCGGTCACCTTGCTGGATCTGCCGCCAGCCTCCGAAGTCATCGTTCCTAGTTACACGTGGGTATCCTGTGCCCAGGCGGTGATCTTGGCGGGGCATAAGCCTGTGTTCTGCGACGTCGATCTTCGAACCATGAATGTGCGCGCTGAAGACATCAAGGCCCGTGTGACCGACAAAACGGCAGCGGTGATGGTCGTACATTACGCGGGACTTGCCGTGGATATGGAACCGATTCTGGCACTCGGCTTTCCGGTTATTGAAGATGCCGCCCATGCCGTTGATAGCACTTACCGTGGGCAACCTTGTGGCGCAATTGGTGATGTCGGTATTTTCAGTTACGACGCGGTCAAGAACTTAACTGTGGGCGAAGGCGGCGGAATTACCGCCCGCGACCCCGCGCGAATCGCACGTGCAAAGGTTATGCGTTATTGCGGGATCGGCAAGTCTGGCTTTGATGCAGCGGTTAGTTCTGCAGGCGGCAAAGCGCGCTGGTGGGAGTACAACATTCAAGAGCCATTCATCAAAATGCTGCCGACTAATCTGGCGGCAAACATCGGATTGGCGCAACTGGATCGCATTGACGCCTTACAGGCGCGGCGCAGGGAAATCTGGGAAACCTACCAACGCGAGCTTGCAAATGTGCATGAACTCATCACCCCGCCTGATGCACCGGAGGGTGATCGTCATTCCTACTTCACCTATTGCATTCGTGTGCCGCGCCGCGATGAACTTGCGCATTATCTATTGGACAACGAAATCTACACCACCCTGCGCTATCACCCCTTGCATTTAAATCCGCTATACGGACAGATGGATGTTCGTCTGCCTAATTGCGAAAAATTAAACGAAGATGCACTGAGTATACCGATTCATCCGCGTATGAGTAATGACGATGTTGCAAAGGTAATTACAAGTGTCAGACGATTCTTCTCATGTTAAGTGGGTTTATCTAACTCATTGGCGTGATTATTATTTCGAAATTAAAAGCTTTGAAAGAATAAAATATTTTTCTTACTTTTCCTTATTGTTCGGAGATGGAATGGAATCTCTCAGAGAACTATCTAAATTGGAGTGATTAATTATGAAGCAACGTAAGGGTATCATCCTGGCCGGAGGGAGCGGGTCGAGGCTTTTTCCATTAACGCGCGGCATTAGTAAACAGCTTTTGCCTGTTTATGATAAACCGATGATCTACTACCCTTTATCCGTGCTAATGCTGACAGGCATTAGAGATGTCTTAATTATTTCAACGCCCCATGATGTGCCAATTCTTGAAAAAATTCTGGGAGACGGCTCCGAATTTGGCCTCAATTTGGCATACGCCATTCAACCGAGCCCGGATGGTCTAGCTCAAGCATTCTTGATTGGCGAAGACTTTTTGGCTGGTGCGCCAGCCGCATTGGTGCTGGGTGATAATCTGCTCTTCGGCCAGGATCTGACCCAACTCTTAGCCCAGGCTGACGCACGCAAGTCAGGCGCCACTGTTTTCGGCTACCGTGTCAAAAATCCATCTGCTTTTGGTGTGGTCGAATTTAATGACAGTGGACGCGTCCTTTCCATTGAAGAAAAGCCATCACAACCGAAGTCGCACTATGCTGTACCCGGATTGTATTTTTACGATGAATGCGTTTGCGAGTTGGCGAGATCATTAACACCCTCTCGGCGTGGAGAGCTGGAAATTACCGACCTGAACCGGCTGTATTTACAGCGTGGTGATCTGTACATGGAATTACTGGGGCGTGGTTGTGCGTGGTTGGACATGGGTACCCATGAATCTCTACACCGTGCTGCTGTTTACGTTGAATCTATACAGTCTATTCAGGGCTATCAGATTGCAAATTTGGAAGAAATAGCCTTGCGGAAGGGCTGGATCAATCCAAGCGACTTACAGTTGAACATAGCTCGACAAGGGCAATCCAGTTACAACCGCTATCTACAGGAAATTCTGACAGACCCCGGCCATCGGAATCCGAATATATGTGCGGAATAGTTGGCGCTGGCGGGGCAGCGCCGCTTCAAAATCGTAGCTGGCTAGCTGTTGGCAGAGATTTAATGACTCATCGCGGGCCAGATGATGCGGGGGAATGGTGGTCCGACGATGGCCGTGTAGGCTTGGCGCAGAGGCGCTTGTCTATTGTCGACCTCTCGTCTGCCGGGCATCAACCTATGCATGATGCCTCGGGCATGATAAGCATTGTGTTTAACGGTGAGATTTACAACTTTAGAGATCTTCGCGATGAGTTGATTGCCAGAGGGCATGGCTTTCGCACCCATTCTGATACTGAAGTAATTCTGGAGGCGTATCGTGAATGGGGTACGGAATGTCTCGGGCGACTCAATGGCATGTTTGCATTTGCAATCTACGACGCTCGGAAGAGTGAGCTTTTATTGGCGCGCGACCGTGCCGGTGAGAAGCCACTTTTTTATTATCTGAAAAATGGTGAGCTACGGTTTGCTTCCGAATTAAAGGCCCTGCTAGCTGACCACACTGTCCCACGTCGCATTGCGTCTGAGGCACTGGATTGCTATCTGGCCATGGGATACGTGCCAGGCGAGCGCTGTATGTTGCAGGGTTTCAATAAATTGCCGCCTGCGCACGGGTTGCTGTTTGACCTGCAAACAGGTCACTCTAAGGTTTGGCGGTACTGGCAACTGCCAGAATTTCTTGTCGCTGATCATTCCTTGGATGAGGATGCCTTGCTCGATGAACTGGAAGCCTTGATCGAAGACGCTGTTCGCCGGCAGATGGTTGCTGATGTACCCTTGGGAGTTTTATTGAGCGGAGGTGTGGACTCCAGCTTAATCACTGCGATGGCGGTTCGTAGCTCTAGTCGGATTCGAACATTTACGATTGGGTTTCCTGGCCACGGCAAGCTTGACGAAACTAAGCACGCTGAATTAATAGCGCGGCATTTTGGTACACAGCATACAGTGCTAATGGCAGAAGATGCGACAGCTGATCTGCTTCCTCGGTTAGCACGCCAATTTGATGAGCCTATCGTTGACTCATCGATGATCCCAACTTTTCTGGTTAGTCAAATGGTGCGTGAGCACTGTACGGTTGCTCTTGGAGGTGATGGTGGTGATGAACTATTTGGCGGATACAGTCATTACAGTCAAATGCTGGGTATGCGAGAAAGATTAAGCGGCATACCGCTTTCTATTCGTACTAGTATCGCTAATGCGGCCGAAAAAATTCTTCCAGTAGGTTTGAAAGGTCGAAATTGGCTGCAAGGCTTGGGATACGACTTACGTAAGGGCTTACCACTGCAATCATCATGTCTTGATGAGATCACGCGCAGGAATTTATTTTCAAAGGACGCAAATTGGGAGCCAAAGGCTGCTTCGATTTTTAAAGGACTTTGCCCAAATCAAGAAGATCTTTTGCAACGAGCTACCCGTATGGATTTTCAAAATTATCTTGCTGAAGATATCTTGGTGAAAGTGGACCGCGCAAGCATGTTGAACTCATTGGAAATGCGTGCGCCATTCTTAGACTACCGTTTGGTTGAATTTGCATTTGGCAAGGTTCCTTCAAGACTAAAAGCAAACACTAACGATAAGAAGATATTGCTTAAGCGATTAACTTCAAGAGTATTGCCTGCAGACTTTGATCGTCAGCGCAAGCAAGGGTTCTCAATTCCTCTGAATGAATGGCTGAAATCGGGTACATTTCGAGAGTTGTTTAAGGATGTTTTGCTTGACCCTCAATCAATTTTCGATTCCAGGGTCACAGCCAATCTGTTGATGGGTATTGATAAAGGGCGGAAAAATGGAGAGCGGCTGTTCGCGCTTGTTATGTTTGAGTTATGGCGACGTGCGTACGACATATCAGCTTCTTGAGCGCACATCTGCAAATGAGCCATAATAAGCTAAACATATCACTTGTTTCTGCATTGTTGCACCCAAAGTACGGAGGTCCATCTGAGGTCTTGAGGTTACATGCATTGGGACTAAATAGAGTTTCTAATGTAACTGTGTACGGGATTTCCAATTCTGATGAATATCAACTGCTAAATGAAAAATATCAGAATCTAAGACTATTTGAACTTGGGTTCCCGCATCGGTGGTTTTATGGTAAGGGTCTCCAAGATGCATTGATTAGTGCATCGAAAAATGTTGATGTCATTCACGCCCATATGCTTTGGGATTACCCGGTTTATGCATCATGGAAATCAGCAATGACACACAAAGTGCCGCTAATTATCACACCACATGGTTCGCTGAACAATGCTTGGCGTTACAGAGGCGCGCTTAAGACGGCATACCGTAAGTTACTTTTGGACCGCATTCTGGATGAAACCGCGTGCATTCAAGTTTTGAATAGGGAAGAGGAAATTGCGTGCCGTAACTATGGAATCAAATGTCCAATTCAAATAATTCCGAATGGCCTGCCTATTGAGGTATTTGATTCAACCAAATCACATTCTTTAGCCATTGAAAAATGGCCCCAGTTATCCGGAAGGCGAATCATGCTTTACCTAGGCCGCTTGTGGCACGGCAAAGGTTTAGATATTCTTCCGGAAGCTTGGTTGAAAGTTCGACATATCGCGGAAAAGCATGATTGGCTCCTGGTGATAGCCGGACCAGACTATGGTGGTTACAAGGAGGTGTTGGAGAGAAAAATTAAGGATCATAAGTTGAATGGCTCCATTCTTCTTGCTGGTCCTGTATATGGTGATATTAAAGACTCTCTCATGGCAGCATCTACTGCGTATGTTCTTCCCTCGCATGGTGAGGGTTTTAGTATGGCGTTACTCGAAGCTGTAGCAGCTAAGCGACCTGCAGTTTTCACAAATAAATGTAATTTTACCGAATTGGAAAATTGTGGCGGCGGATGGGAAGCAAAGGATACTGTCGATGGACTTGTAGAGATTTTTCGATCTTTACTAGAGGAAAACGATGAAGTCTTCCTTAAAGCGGGGTTGGCTGGTTGGAAGTATTGCAGGGAAATGTACTCGCTAGAGGCAGTATCAAATCAGTTGATCAAAATGTATCGAAAAGCTATCGAGTTACATTAACTACCAACATCGACTGGCCTCAAAATATATTTCTGGCAGTTGATATTAATATCCTGCTTGTGAAAAGTAATGGCGCCTTGACCGAATACTCTGTCCGATTGATTTGGCTTATTCAATAAAATAAATGAAAGTTTTAATTACTGGTGGCGCAGGCTACATCGGCTCTCATACTACGCTAACCTTGCTACTTGCTGGCTATGATGTTGTTGTTCTAGACAACCTGTGCAACAGTTCGGCCGAATCGCTCAAGCGAGTTGCCCAAATTGCTGGACCAAAGCCCATGTTTGTTGAAGGCGATGTGCGCGATTCGATTTTATTGATTCAATTGTTTGCAGAGCACTCATTTGGTGCAGTGCTGCACTTTGCCGGCCTGAAGGCTGTGGGAGAAAGCGTTGCCCAGCCGCTGCGCTACTACGACAACAACGTTCATAGTAGCAATGTACTTCTGCAGGCTTGTGCCGATGCAGGGGTATTCAACGTGGTGTTTAGCTCTTCGGCCACTGTGTACGGCGAACCTGCGCAAATGCCCATTTCTGAGGCTTGCCCCGTGGGCCAGCCCACCAACCCTTATGGCCGCAGCAAGCTGATGGTGGAAAACATGCTGTGCGACTTGGCCGCGTCTGACCCGCGCTGGCGCATTGCCATTCTGCGTTACTTCAACCCGGTGGGCGCGCACGAAAGCGGCCAAATCGGCGAAGATCCAAACGGCATACCCAACAACCTGCTGCCCTACATTGCACAGGTGGCGGTGGGCAAGTTGCCCGAACTGGCCGTGTTTGGCAACGACTACCCCACAACCGACGGCACCGGCGTGCGCGACTACATCCATGTGGTGGACTTGGCCGAAGGCCACTTGTGTGCCTTGGAAGCCCTGCAAACCCGCACCGGCGCCCATGTTTGGAACCTGGGCACCGGCCAAGGCTACAGCGTGCTGGACATGGTGCGTGCCTTTGAAGCCGCCAGTGGCAAGCCTGTGCCCTACCGCGTGGCCCCCCGCCGCCCCGGCGACATTGCCACCTGCTACGCCGATCCGGCCAAGGCCGAACGCGAACTGGGCTGGAAAGCCCAGCGTGGCCTGGATGAAATGATGCGCGACGCCTGGCGCTGGCAGCGCATGAACCCGGATGGTTATCGCTGAGGTTTTGCACCTTGTGGCGGCGCTTTCGGCCGCCGGAAGCCATCTCGATCCCACGGCCAGATTTCATCGCCCCACCTGTTCTTGACCATGCGCACCATCTTCTTTGACAGGGTGTCGGTGATGCGGTCGATGAACACCATCGAATTTTGTGCATAGGGTGCACGCTGCTCGGCGTCCCACGCATAGGTCAATCCTTCGTTCAGCGCCATCCACGCGGCCCGCTCCTTGAGCACGGGCGCGGCGTTGAACACCCAGTCCACAAAATCGATTTCCTCCGCCGCCCAGTCGCAGGCGGCAGATTCCAGGTAGTCGATCGCCCACTCTGGGCCGTGCACGTTGCTGGTGTGCCAGTACAGGTGCTCTCTCAGCACCGTGCGCCCGGTCAGCCCCTCCGCCATGTAGGGGTTGGCGGCAATGCCCCGCCGCAGGTAGGTGCAGGCCGCCACATAGCCCCCCGCCCTAAACGCAATCAGCGCCGCCTGGTACCAGTGCGCCGGTGAATTGGGTGCTCCTTTCAGGTACTCCTGCAAAGCGGCGTGGTGGTTGCCTTGGAGCAGGGCAATGTCCCCCAACAAGAACCGTACGCCGATGTTGTCCATGGGGCACCAGGCCAGCATCTGCTGGGCCAGCGCCATGGCGGCTTTGCCGTCTCGCCGGTGCATTAAGCCAAGCAAGGTGCCATGCGCAAGGCGCAGGAAGGAACGGTTGTCCACTTCACTCCAGGTGATCTGGCCGGTGTAGCCCTTCGGAATGTGCGCCTGCGCCCGGCGAAAGGCCCGTTCGTACACTTCGGTGGCTTCGTCCTGCAAACCCAGTGCCCACAGCCTGTTTGCAATGAAGTTCTGGATTTCCAGGTTGTCCGGCGTGGTGGCCTCCAGCTTGCGCGCCTGCATCAGGGCTTGCTTGTGGGTGACTCGGCCGGCTTCGAGTTGGTCGATCAGCGCGTCCAGGGCTTCTTCGTCTTGCCAGCTGCGGCTGAAACGGCCGTATTGGGTGGGGGCGCCGGTTTCGGGGTCATCGAAGGTTTCGATGGTGAAGGTGAGCGAGGACATAGTGTGATCGGGTTCAGGCTTTTTGCGGGGCATGGTCGGGTCCGGTGGGTTCAGGGACGGCAGTGGCCTTGGTCGCTGGCGTGCTGTGCTGGCCGGCGGCTGACTGCGAGGTGAAAGACTTTGTGGTGTAGGTGCGGCCGTTGTGGGCGATGTACCGGCGCAGCTCCGGCGCCATGGCCTCCGGCACGATCAGGACGGTCATCCCCATCGCCTCAGCCATGCGCTCGATGGACGACAAACGCGGATCGCGCTTGCCGCTCTCAATCTCCGACAAGTGCTGCGGCGACATGCCCACCTTGGCAGACAGGTTCTCCAGGGTCAGACGACGCTGATTGCGCTGGCGGCGCAGGAAGGCGGGGATCAAAGTTTCCATGGGGGTAGCGTAGCGCAGTGGTGGAACAATCGCTCATACGATCGTGTGAATTCGTATGGGGTTGCCATCTTTTTTGCCATGCCGTCAGGCCTGGGAGTGGGGATGACACATTCAGGCGCTGTTTTGGGGAGAAGCCAAGTCCGAGTGTGAGGGGCTGATGGAAAGTGGACAATCACCCGAATCTGCACTCACTGACCCCTAGAAGTACTCAGGCGTTGAGAGAGTTGGTTCGAAACCAGTCGCCTCTGCACCACCATATGCAACTTTAAAGGCCGCTAGGTTTAACCGCCTAGCGGCTTTTTTATTAGTTAAATCAAGGGTTTCGGCGATAGGGGTGTCTAGCGACAACCATTGACAGCTAAAGTCATGCGGGGGTA
>Ga0214923_10002779_pt1 | contig 22739 bp, 19 predicted proteins | sample LL1510_MetaG_FD_177993 | JGI IMG/M metagenome (GOLD analysis project Ga0214923, IMG submission 177993) | Freshwater microbial communities from Lake Lanier, Atlanta, Georgia, United States - LL-1510 | ecosystem: Environmental > Aquatic > Freshwater > Lake | place: USA: Georgia | collected...
TGCGTTCGACGCACCTACTCGAGGAAAGACTGCAGCTTGCGCAATTCCGGTGACAACCGGAGCTTGGCAAGTGCCTCTGCCTCAATCTGACGCACGCGCTCCCGGCTCATGTTGAGTTCGTCACCAATTTCGGCCAAGGTGTATGCCGGACCAGTCTCCTTGTCCGCCTCGCCCTTGCCAAGACCAAACCGCAGCTTCAACACCGTCTGCTCTCGCGGCGTCAGTGATTGCAGGACGCGCTCAAGTTCATCCACAAGCAACTTGCGCGACGCAAGCGCATCCGGCGCGAGGCTCAAGTCGTCAGCCAACGCATCGCCAAGGGTCAGGTCGTCGCTGTCGCCGTCGATACCCAATGGCTTCTCTAGCGAGAGTGTTGCCCGCGAGGCGCGCAATGCTTCCTCAACCTGGACGACCGGAATGCCAAGCTTCTCGGCGACTTCAATCGGGTTGGGACGCCGTCCGAGGGACTGCTCAAGTTCCCGAGAAACGCGCGCAATCGCCGTAAGCCGTTCTACGACGTGCACCGGCAGCCGGATCACCCGTCCTTGATCGGCTAGCGCGCGGCTCACCGCCTGACGTATCCACCAATACGCGTACGTCGAGAACCGGTACCCCGTGCGTGGGTCGTACTTCGTGACTGCACGGTCCAGACCGATGTTGCCCTCCTGAACGAGATCCAAGAGCGGCATGCCACGGCCCGCGTACTTGCGCGCAACCGAGACAACGAGGCGCAGATTGCATTCGATGAGGCGACGGCGCGCACTGGCACCCTCGCGGGCCCGACGCTCAAGGCTCACGCGCTCGGGATCGCCGTGCTTGACGCCCTTCAAGCGCTCACTCGCGTACTCGCCATCCTCGCGCTTCTCGGCGAGTTCCACTTCTTCCTGGGCAGTAAGCAGGTTGTAGCGCCTGATGTCGCGCATGTAGAGCGCCTCAGCGGAGTCAAGTTGCTCCGGTGTGACCTCAATCTCAGGCAATTCCGCGCCATATTCCCAAGCGTCATTCTCTGTAACCAAGGGAACAAGCGACGTATCTTCCTCGTCATTATCAACGATGCGCACAATGTCAAAATCAGAGTTCAATCCGCACAATCCTCATTCATGAAATACATCGTGGCGGCCGAAACGCCGCAAACACGGAACGACTAGGACCGATCCACAACGGTACGCCGGTGACACGCCACCCGTGTCAACCGCGCATGAGTGCTGCAACTGCTGACCATCCAGAAATTTGGCGACCGGTTTGACTCGGCGCCAATGGCATCCGAAAGATGCAAGGTTGACGAGCGCCCCCGTCCACCTGTCTACGCATCTTCGCAGCAGCCGTGCCCCTCGCACACTACACCCGCCGCGCCGGTCCGTCAACCCCCCAAACGGGCGAATCCGCACAATGCCGTCGCGATTCCGTTTCCGGCGCGAACAGGTGCCCAACGACACCAGTGGTACGATGCCTCTTCGTCCGGGCGATCCGCGTATCGCCCCGCGTCGTGTTTTCACCGGCGGTCAGCTGATGGCACCGCGACACCATGGAAACCCGGCCGCCGACCGACACCAATGCCCACTTGACCGCCGTCCAGACCAAGGAGAGCCTCCCGATGACTCGCACCGTGTCGGGCCATGCGCACGACGCCAATCACGACCTGCATTTCCCCAAGAGACGCCTGCAGCACATATTTGCAAATGACGGCCGCGCGCTGATTGTCGCCATGGACGGCGCGCGGAACGGCCCGGCAAAGGGCCTGGAGAACCCGCGTCAGGCGGTTCGGAATGTCGTCGCCGGAGGGGCAGACGCCATCCTCACCACACCTGGAATGGCCAAGGCAACCGCCGACCAGTTGCGTGGTCGCGGGCTCATCATCGGCCTGGACGCCGAAGACGATACGTCGGATTATGGCGTGGAAGCGTCTTTGCGTTTCGGAGCGGACGCTGTCGAACTCAAGGTCTTTCCGGGCAACCCGGACGACACCAAACTGGCGGACCTTCGCCGCCTCGCCGCACGGTGCGACAAGTGGGGCATGCCCCTCCTCGGCGAACCGATCCCCGTCAGTTTCCTGGACACATCGGCACATACCTTGGCGAACATCGCCCAGGCTTCAAGGATTGCCGCCGAGATCGGGTGTGACTTCCTGAAAGTCCACTACGCAGGTCCGGTCGACGCCTACGCAACCCAGGTTCTGGGACCGCTTTCAATCCCGCTTCTCTGCCTGGGCGGCCCATCCAAGCCAGACCCGCGCGATGCGCTCCAGTTGTGCTTCGATGCGATGCAGTCCGGAGCGAGTGGCATCGTCTTCGGTCGCAACATCGTCTGCGCCGAAGACCCGGCACGCATGTGCGAAGCACTCGCCGAAATCATTCACGGTGGCGCAACCGTCGATCAGGCAATCAAGCACCTCTCCACTCACCACTGACCTGCACAACATAAAGAGGGGGACCTGCACCCAAGTGGTGCAGGTCCCCCTCTTTGCTATTCCCGTTTTCCAAGGAACCAGCAAACGCAACGTCACCCCGTCGAGGGGCAAACAACTACGCGGGTGGTCGCTTGACGGGCAACTTCTTGCGAGGGGCGGTACCTGCTTCGAGGCCAGCCTCCTTGCGCGCCTTGCGACGATACCGGGCCGCAGACTTGCGGGCCGCGATCCGTCCCTTTTCGCCGGGCGAAACAAAGAAGCGCTTCGCCTTCACTTCGCGCAGCAGACCAGAGTTCTGGATGCTTCGCTGAAAGCGCTTGAGCAGGCCTTCCTGTGATTCACCATCACGGAGAGACACGAACATACCGACATCACCTCCTTCGCGCGCACGATTCTGGAAGTTACGTCCGAACCCCACGCGCGGGGACTGGACGGAAACCAGCGTGTCGCCGGGGGCGCACTGCGGTCTCGGGGGAGAGTGTACGTGAGCGCCGGACAAGGCCGGCGCTCACAATCACAGAGTTGGAGCAGAGGGTCGTGTGGTTACCAGGAGGACCCGCCGTCACGCTGACGGCCGAAGCAATCACTGCAATACACCGGACGGTCTCCGCGTGGCACGAATGGCAAACGGGCCTCGTTTCCACAGGAGCTGCACGTGGCTATGTGCATCTGGCGCGCACCGCCACCGCCGCCACCACCGTACGATCCGCCACCGCCGGCCCCGCCGCCGTAGGAACCGCCGTTATCGCCGTAAGAACTGCCACCGCCATAGGATCCACCGCTTCGGGGGGCACGGCCTGCGCCACCGCCACCGTTGCCACTCCATGCCCGGTCACCGCCGCCACCACCGCCACGCGTACCTGCACGCTGCTGACGGCATGCTGAGCAACGCTTCGGCTCGTGTGCGAATTGTCGCTCTGCGTAGAACTCTTGCTCGCCTGCGGTGAACACGAACGGCGCCCCGCAACTGACGCACGTCAAGGTCTTGTCCTGGAAACTCACGCCTAAAAACCCCCGGCCGAAACCCAAGTTGCCGGTCAGGGAATGCGCATCCGTACGCCCGCCTGTCGGAACCGGGAAAGCATCGACTTTCATGCTTGCGGCCGGGCGAAACTTACCATATCCGCAACCAAGTTGCCACCGAATTGCAGATACAGCGTGCATACACCATGAAAACGGCTTTTCTGACCGCGATTCCAGCGATTCTGGCTTACCTTGCTTGAAAAACGTGGCTAGTTGTGACAGGTGCGGCCACCCGGGTACGAAGCCATTCAACCGCCCGATCTACAACCGGATCCCGCCCCGAAGCCATGTCCGCACGGGTCCGCAACACGGTTACCGCCGGCTCAAGACCGACCCGGTGCACATCCCGGTGGCCAATACCCGTCTGCAGCGCGCTGACCGTGATCCAAACACCCGACCCATCGGGCAGACGGTATATCCGGCTCGTCCCAAAGCACCCGGCCGTCGTTTCGCCAAACAGGCGCCCAATCCGGTAGTCCTCGAGGTCACCAGCCAGCAGTTCTGCCGCCGATGCCGTATTGCGCCCCACGAGGACCGCAACCGGCATTCCATCCACGAGACGGGGGGTCGCTGGGCCCTCGGCGCCTGATTGCAAGTCCGAAGTCGCCCAGATGGTCCGGGGTGTTCCTTCCCGCGCAACCGTGTGGGCAAGCGGGCCTCCGGAAATGAACAGCGACGCAATCCGGACAAAGAGACCGACGTCACCGCCGCCGTTCTCCCGAAGATCCACGACCCAAGCGCGAACCCCCTGGTCCCTCATCCGGTTGATTGCATCGGCAAACGGTCCGAACGCTGGTTGGGCGAAGGTTTGCAGTCGAACGATCCCAACCATCCCGATGCCATCGGTTGGAATGATCCGCGCGTCCACAAGTGGTGCCACCACCTCGCCCCGGACCACTGTGATCTCAAGTGGAGCCGTTGCCCCCGGGCGGTCAATCGTGAGGCTCACCCGCGTACCCGGCAGTCCCCGGATGCGTTCGGTGAGCGACCCGGCAACATCGTTCACGGTAACGCCATCGACGGTCAGGATTGCATCACCAATGTGAAGCCCTGACTTCGACGCCGGGCCATTGGCAAAGACTTGGGTCACCACTGGTCCTGGAGGCTGAGGTGCAAATGACATCTGGGAACGGACAACAACCCCGATGCCCCCATACGCATCTGACCGCTGCAGCGCGGACGAGTCACGCTCATAATTGGAGCTGAACGAGGTATGGCAATCGTCCAGGCTCTGCGTCATCCGTCGAACCGCAACGTGCGCGGGATTGGCACCGTCCGGAACCCCCAGCACCGAGGCCGGATACCGAGATGCAAACATGTCCCAGAGGGAATCAACCGAATCCGTCGACGGCGATGCGCCTGCACCGCGAGGCGTCCCTTCTTCCCGACCGTTCCGTTCCGGGCCACGCGCTGCCTCTATCAGGGAGCCCGCGTCGATTGGCTGGACGTACCTTGCTCGCAAGAGATCGAACGCCGCGCGGATGACCTCCAGACCAGGTTGGGGCTCGTGAAGGGGTCCGGAGGCAAACCCATCCGGCACACCTTCGGCCGCTTCAGCCACCGGCAGATAGCGAACCGCATATCCATCCGGTGCGATGGGGATGGCAAAGACGCGAAGGCCGGCAGGGTTAGGGGGCGTCAGGGCAAAGGCAGCCACGATCAGCGCGCGCGCAACGCGCCACGCCCAATGCCCCGTTCGGCCACGCCCAGTCACTACCCGCATCCCCTGCCGGATCAGTTGAACCCGATTGATCCATCGGGACGAACCGCGTTGGTACGACGCCAAGGCTTGTATGGATACCTTTGGCACGCCGCCTCATCAATCTCAATCCCGAGACCCGGGGCTGTGGGAAGTTCGATGTAGCCATCCTTTACGCGCATGGGTTCCTTCACGATATCGCGACGTGGCCCCTCATCATCTGGTGTGTACTCAAGCACGGCGACGTTCGGAGTACTCACGCAGAAATGCACATTGACCGCAGTCGCGACCGGACCCATGGGATTATGCGGCGCGACCATCACGTAGTGGGCTTCGGCCATCGCGGCAATCTTCTTCATCTCCAACAAGCCACCCATGAGACAGACGTCCGGTTGAATGATGTCGGCAGCTTCCCGGGCAAGAAGCTCCCTGAACTCGAACTTCGTGTAGAGGCACTCGCCGGTCGCAACCGGGATCGGGCACTGACGCTTGAACGAAGCCATCGCATCAATATTCTCGGGACGGATGGGTTCCTCAAAGAAGTACGGGTTGTACTCCGCGACCGCATGCGCCATCTGCAGGGCACGGACCGGCTCCCAGATCTTTGCGTGGGGGTCGAGACCGATCTCGATGTCGTCGCCGACCGCGTCGCGAAGCGCCTTCATTCGGGCCGCCGCCCCGCGCACCACCGCGGGCCAAGGCATGTGGTCGGACCCCGCCGGATGAGGTCCGATCTTCAGGGCCGTGTATCCATAGCGAGCGATCAGTGCGAGGGCACGTTCCGCGGTCTCCTCTGGCGACCCACCCCCGGGGTTCTGGTAGACACGGATCCGGTCCCGCACCGCACCACCGAGCAACTGCCACACCGGGACACCTAGCGCCTTGCCCTTGATATCCCACAAGGCATGTTCGATTCCTGAAAGGGCCGACAGGATCGTGGGGCCGGGAGGGAAGCGGGTGCCGTTGTACATCAGCGCCCAGAGATGCTCAATCCGCATCGGGTCCTGCCCGACCAACCACGACGCAAAGTCATCGATTGCCGCGACGGTCGCAAGGTCAGGCCCTACGGAGTACGCCTCGCCAATCCCATGCAAACCTTCATCAGTCGATACCTTCACGAAGCATAGGTTTCGTCGTCCGACATGCGCGAGAAACGTCTCAATTCGGTCAATCTTCATCGCGTCCGGCCTTCCCAACAGATCATTTCACTCCCCAATGCGGGGGTTTCGCGTCTTCAAGGCGCGACGGGTGCGCGTGCCAAACGCTCGGCCCGCATGAGCGATGGTATCCGCCGTTCAATCCCCGCTCGGGACAACACATGCCGGGGCGCAACCACATACGCGTCGATCCCTGGCGCCCGACCCCCATCCACGAAGGTCGGTGAACCACGACCTATAATCAATGCAATGCCTGAATCAACATGAGCGAAAGAATTCGTTGCACTCCCCTTGGCGGCCTTGGCGAAATCGGCAGGAATATGCTGGTCGTCGAAGACGATCAGGACATTGTCATCATCGACTGCGGGGTAATGTTCCCTGAGAACGAAATGCTCGGGGTCGATCTGGTCATCCCGGATGTCTCTTATCTCGCAACCAGACTGGATCGAATCCGGGGCATCATCCTCACCCACGGGCACGAGGATCACGTTGGCGCGCTTCCGTACATCCTTCCTCAGTTGAACTTCCCTCCACTGTGGGCGACCCCTCTCACCGCTGGCCTCATTGCCGGAAAGCTCAAGGAACATCGCCAGACCGACCGGGTCTCCCTGAACCGGATCGTGCCCGGCGAGGCCGTCAAGTTTGGCCGTTTCATCGCCGAGTTCTTCCACGTCTGTCACAGCATCCCGGATGGTGTCGGCGTCGCTCTTGAGACTCCCGCAGGGACAATCGTCCACACGGGCGACTTCAAGTTCGACCACACTCCGGTCGACGGCCGTCCGACGGACTTCGGAAAGCTCGCCGAGGTAGGCAAGAAGGGTGTCCTCTGCCTCTTTTCAGACAGCACCCATGCTGACAGGCCTGGTCATACCCCTTCCGAGCGGGTGATTGACACCGCCTTCGAACAGATTTTCGCGAGCGCAAAGGGCCGAATAATCATCGCCACCTTTGCGTCGCTGATCTCCCGCGTCCAGCAGGTCATCGACGCCGCCGTCCGCCACAACCGGCGCGTCGGCATCGTTGGGCGAAGCATGGTGCAGAACGTTGCGATCGCCCAGGAACTTGGCTACCTGACTGCACCCGCCGGTGTTCTCTTGCGTCCTGACGAACTTGCGATGGTCAACTCCATGCCTGGCAAGGACATTGCGCTGATCACGACAGGTAGCCAGGGCGAGCCGACGTCCGCACTTGCCCGGATCGCAAACCGCGACCATCGCCAGGTCCAGATCGCTCCCGGTGACACGGTCGTCGTTTCAGCCGCCCCGATCCCAGGCAACGAGGAGCTGGTTAGCCGCACCATCGACAACCTCTTCCGGCTTGGCGCCAATGTCGTCTGGGGGCATGACCAACTGGTTCACGTGTCCGGACATGCGAGCCAGGAAGAACTCAAACTCATGATCTCCCTGATCCGGCCGAAATACTTCGTGCCAGTTCACGGCGAGTACCGCCACCTGATCCTGCACGCCCGTCTCGCGCAGACCATGGGACTGCCGGCCGAGAATATCTTCGTCATCGAGGACGGAGATGTACTCGAAATCGGCCCCGACCATGCGGAGGTTGCCGAACACGTGTCAGCGGGCTACGTGTTCGTCGATGGCCTGGGTGTCGGCGACGTCGGGCAAGTAGTCCTGCGCGACCGGCGCGTCCTCGCCCAGGACGGCGTGCTGATCGTCTCGTTGACCGTGGAGCGTGCGACCGGACGCCTGATCGCCGGTCCGGAAATCGTGACCAGAGGCTTCGTTTACATGCGTGAAGCCGAGGAACTGGTTGAACAGGCCCGCGCACAGGTTGTCACGGCCATCGAATCCACCCGCCGGGCATCACCCTTCGCATCAACCGATGACGACGGTGTCGACGTGGTGCCTTCTGTCAACTGGGCAGACGTGCGCAACCGCATCCGTGACGCGCTGTCGAAGTATGTCTACGATCAGACCCGCCGCCGACCAATGATCCTTCCTCTGATCGTGGAAATCTAATCAAAGGTGCGACCTGCCCCGCTCGCAACGGGGGCAGGTCGTAGGAGACGGTGCCCAAGCCTCCATGTCAGCCCCCGCTACTGGGGTGAACAAACCTCAGGTGCGCCGGCGAACTTGCAGGCCCATCCAAGTTGGTGCATTCCTCGCCCTCGCGCGTCGGTTCGGAACCAACTCGGCCCTGGACCAGCCCGTTCCCAACGGTCATCCACCCGCCCCTGTGGGGTCCTCCTGGTTCTGAGACATCAAGACCTTGCATCCGTTCTTCCATCGGGACGGAGTTTGCTCGCGCCATCGGCACGGTCACGCGTCTCCTCCCGCAATTACCGGAAAGCTAGTCCCATCGCCGTACCTCTCTTGGGTGCTAGCGTGGGGTCGGGTTCGGGGGGCGAGCCGAAACGGGAGGGACCCAGGATCGTGTCGGGCCGAACGACCACCATCACGCCGAGTACCCGTGCCCCCGCGAGGCGAGACGCGTCACCCAAGGGACGCCCTGGTTCAGTGCCGTCCTTCACCGTCAGTCCGCTGACAGCCGTGCGCGTCGCCGGTGGTGTGATCGTGCTCGCCGCCACGTATGGCTCTTTGGCAATCCTGTCCCCCGATGGCGCCGCAACCGGCGCACTCGCGCAGCTACTCGAACAAGCTTTCGGGTGGCTGACCGTGCCATGGTGCGTGCTGTTCGGTGCGGTCGGTGCCACAATCGCCATCGGAGAGATCGCGTGGCGCCGTCCGGTCATCATGCGTCTCACCGGTGGATTCGGTTTCCTGCTCTGTGTCGGCACACTCGGTGTGTCTGGCCCGGCCAGCGTTGCATCAAGTTCGATGGACGCCGATGGTTCCGGAGCGGTTGCAACGGCCACATGGGCCATCCTGAGCGCATGGGTCGGAAGTGCAGGTGCAATCGCGACGGCAGTTGCCTTGGCTACCGCAAGTGCCGTAGCGCTTCTTGGAATCCCGCGTCCGTATTGGGAAACGCTCGGCAGGAACCTCCTTTCTGCAATCATCACCACCGGACGCTACACCGCAATAGCGCTCGTGTGGGCGAGCACACACATCGCTCGCGCCCTTGCAGCCCTTGTCGCAATGATCTTCCGCACAATCTCCCAGCTACTCGAAAGCCGCAATTCTGCGCCCTCGGCAGTGACGGCCGAACCCGAGCTTGATCAGGATGCCGGTAGGCGCCCCTCCCGTAACCGGTCACAACCCCCGGACGAACCCGCAACATCACCGCGTGGACGTCGCAGCCCGTCGGTCAGCCCGGCCTCGGATGCAGCTACCGGACAACGATCACTGATCATCCAGACCGGCAACCAACCGGGACGTCCCGACGCGCCCGGTCAGACCACTACGTCCGAACCCTCGACCCGGTCACCGCTAGACCCGGCTCCATGGCCGGAGCGGTGGCAACTTCCGCCACTGTCGTTGCTATCCGTGTCGGTCGCGCAGCAGATGGGTGACAATGAAATCGCCGAGAAGGCCGCAACGATCGAGAAGACCCTCCTCAGTTTCAATATCCCTGTCACGGTACGGGAAGCGCGGGTTGGCCCGACAGTCACGCAGTTCTCCCTTGTTCCGGGGGATGGCGTACCAGTCAAGACCATCAAGCGATACGAGTACGACCTCCAGTTGCGTCTCGCCGCCAAGACCCTGCGGATTGAACTCCCGGTTCCCGGTCGGCCGTTCGTCGGGATTGAGATCCCGAACGACCGGGCGGCGTCGGTTGGCCTGCGCGAAGTGCTCGAGACACGCGAGTTCACCGAAAGCAAGGGTCGTCTGCGGGTCGCCCTCGGGCGCGACGTCGACGGACGTCCTCGCGTCGGGGACCTGGCACGGATGCCTCACCTTCTGATTGCAGGCCAAACTGGCGCCGGGAAGTCTGTGTGCGTCAACACGATCATCGCCTCACTGCTCTCGCACTGCCGACCCGATGAACTGAACCTCCTCATGATCGACCCCAAGCAGGTCGAACTTGCCGAATACGAGGGGATACCCCACCTCAGGTATCCCGTTGTCACCGACCTCGCTGAAGCTGGGAAAGTGCTGTTGTGGGCGTGCGAGGAGATGGAGCGTCGCTACACCCTCCTGTCAAAGGCCGGGTACCGCCATCTGGACGCCTATAACCGTGCGATCGAGGCGAATGCCGAGGACGCGACGCCACCGGCGGGCAATGGGCGGCACGAGGCCTGGACCGCACTGACCCGGCCAAAGCCACTGCCCTACATCGTCCTGATCATTGACGAACTTGCAGACTTGATGATGTTCGCCCCCGACGACGTCGAACCGGCCATCTGCCGTCTCACCGCCAAGGCCCGCGCTGTCGGGATTCACCTGGTTGTGGCGACCCAGCGTCCGAGCGTCAACGTCGTGACCGGGCTCATCAAGGCGAACATCCCCAGCCGCATCGCCTTCGCGGTTGCGAGCCAGACCGACTCGCGCGTCATTCTGGACACCGGGGGCGCCGAAGCCCTTCTAGGACGCGGGGACATGCTCTACCTGCCCTACGATCAGGGGCGCCCCGTCCGGGTACAGGGCGCATGGGTCTCCGACGAGGAACTCTCAAAGATCGTCCAGTTCTGGAAAGACCAAGGCCGCCCCAACTACGTAAGCAAGGGTGAAATAGACGCACTTTCCCTCCGCGACGAGGAAGCCGCATCCGAGAAGCAGGACCGGGCTTCGGCATTGCTCGACCGAGCAATCGAGGTTTTGCGTACCAGCAACCACGTCAGCGTCAGCTTCCTCCAACGGAAACTTGGGATCGGGTACCCGAAAGCCGCAAAACTCATGGATGACCTCGAGGACGCTGGGTATGTCGAACTCGACGAGGCAACGGGAAAGAGTTACCGCGTCATCGCTGCCGATGATCCGGCGCTCCCAACCGAAGATGAGCTGGGGGTCGGGGTGCACCCCCCGCACGTATCCTAGAGGCGTGACGGGCGCCTGATCAATTGCCGTCACCAAGGTCGGATGTCGCCGTGGCAAGCACCAACATCACACCAATCAGGCCCATGCCTGATGACATTGACCCGCCTACCGATGAGGCCATCACGGCTGCAGCCCACGCCATTGCCGAGGCGCTCGTCCGGCGAGGCGAATCGCTCGCCGTCGCCGAAGGCTCGACCGGCGGATACCTCGCACACGTCCTGACGCAGCAACCAGGCGCGTCAGGATGGTTCCGGGCTGGGATCGTGAGTTACACGGATTACGCCAAGCAACTGCTCCTGCGCGTCGCGTCGGAAACCATCGAGGACCACGGGTCCATCAGCGTCGAGGCAACCGTCCAGATGGCCCGTCTCACTCGTCGCATGTTCAACACCGACTGGTCAATCGCCATAACTGGCTATGCCGACAACCGACAACCTGCCAAAAGCACCGAGCCGGTACCCGGGGCCCCGAAGACAAACCCAGTCGGTGTCCTGAGGGTCGATGGCGAGATAGCCGAAGCCATCGCCGGCGCCACCATCATCTCCATCATCGGGCAAGGCGAGCACGCACTGGCTGCCGACGGCGAGGGTGTGCAGTGGCAGGAACACCTCGTGCCCTCACCGGACCGGGCCGCCTACAAGCGAGGCGCGACCCTCGTCGCCTTGGAGCTCCTGCGGGACCGGATCGAACAGTCCGGCTGATCAGGGACCAGTGCCTCACCAACCGTTTCACGAGTACACGATGTTCGGTCACGCACCCAGATGGTGCGCCTCGATGCCTTGCCGACGCAGGTGTTGCGCAAAGCCGCCGTTGCCGTGAACGGTGTAGACGATCTTCGGGCGCGCGCGCTGGACATATTCAACGAGGTCGTCGAATCCCGCGTGGTCCGAGAGAGGGAGCGCCGTGCCCATCGGCAGTCGTCCCGGAGCACCTCCATCAATCGCCCACCCCGTCAGGATCATCATTCGGGTGCGGGGCATCGCCTCACGGATGGAACGCGCACGCTGGGGCGGGCAGACGATGACCCGTCCCTCAGAACCTGACAGTGAACCCGGATCGGGTGACATGACCACGTACTGCCCAAGGTCCACCCCGTGGCGCGTGTAGATTTCCGCGTACGGTTCGATGCTTGGATGAATCGCGACCAGGTGTCCGGCTTGGTGCAGGATCGCCATCGCCTCCTGGGCCTTCCCAAGCGCATAGCCACAGACCACCGGTATGTTCCCCGAAGCGATAACTGAACCCACCCAGGCAATCAACTCCGTCACGACCTGTTCAGTTGGCGGAAAAGTGAACCGCGGTGCACCGTACGTGCATTCCATGACCAGCGTCTCGCACTCGAGAACGGGCGCACTGGGTGACGTGAGCGAGGGGCGCAACTTGAAGTCGCCCGTGTAGACCAGGCGATGCCCCGTCGCAAGGTCACGCACCCGGACCTGTGAAGAACCCAGGACGTGCCCCGCAGGAAAGACGTCGACCTCCTGCAATCCTCTGGTAAGCGTCTCACCGATGTTCATCACTGTGAGAGCGGAGCGCCCGGTTCGGAGCCGGTAGAAGTCCGCGGTCTCCGCCGTGACGAATGCGTGCCCATGCGGTCTGCAGTGGTCTGAATGGCCGTGCGATACGTAGGCGACCGGGCGCCGGGTGTGCGGGTCAAGCCACATCCCCGCATCCTCGAGGTGCATGCCCCGTTCGTACCTGAAAGGCATCACCGGGACGTCGAACGAAAGTTGCATCCAGCCCGACGTGATGGGTGATCGGCGCCTTACTGCCTGAGACGATTTGGGGCGAACCATGAGCCTCGGAGTGTACCGGCGGCGTTCCGTCAACATCGGAGCGCTACCCACACGTCGCGCCCGCTAAAGCCCATGGCGGACCGGTGTGACATCCTGGCGAGGCCAACAACTATTCCCGGTTCCCGATTCAGAAGTTCTGGATACACTTGCCGAACAACAATTCACGAAAAGGGGTAAACGGGCATGAACACTCGCACGAGAAGATCAATTCTGGCGGGAGCCCCGGCCGCCTTCGGACTTGCGGGACTGATCCTGTCTGCCTGTGGTGGCGACGCCGGTGAAAGTGCCGCACCCGCAGCACCTTCAACCGGCGGTGCAGCAAAGGGGGCACCAGTCAAGATTGGGGCATCCGTATCGACCACCGGCAGCAATGGCAAGACCGGCCAGTACCAGGTGGAGGCCTACCAGCTGTGGGCCGAACAGATCAACGCCCGAGGCGGGCTTCTTGGACGCCCGGTAGAGATGGTCATTCTCGATGACCAGTCAGACCCGACAGTCGGCACGAAGCTCTACGAGAAGCTCATCAACGAGGACAAGGTTGACCTCGTCCTCGGCCCGTACTCCAGCGGCGTGACCCAAGCGGTATCGACCGTCACCGAAAAGTACAAGTACCCGATGCTGTCCGCAGGTGCGTCGGCGTCAGACATCTGGAAGCGAAACTACAAGTACGTCTTCGGTGTCTACTCGGTCGCCGAGTCCTACTTCTATGGCGTGATTGACCTTGCCAAGAAGAATGGACTCAAGACAATCGCCATCATCAATGAGGACACCGTCTTCCCGAAAGCCACTGCCGCCGGAACCGCCGAGTACGCCCGCAAGGAAGGCTTCCGGATCGTTTTCCAGGAGCAATACCCCGCCAAGGTGACGGACCTGTCTTCCCTAATCACCAAGCTGAAGGCCGCGAAACCAGAAGTCCTCGTGGGCGGTTCATACCAGCCAGACTCGGTCCTGATCACCCGGCAGGCCAAGGAACTTGATCTCAATGTCAAGATGCTTGCCTTCTCAGTCGGCGCCGCTATGCCTGAATTCGGCGAGGGCCTCGGCAAGGACGCAGACTTCATCTTCGGTCCGTCCATGTGGGAACCAAGCCTCAAGACCAAGGGCAACAGCGAGTTCGAGGCGTCGTACAAGAAGAAGTGGAACCGTGACCCGGACTATCATTCCGCCACCGGCTTCGCCGGCGGTCAGATCCTCGAAGCCGCGGTGCTCAAGGCAAAGAGCCTTGACCGGGAGAAGATCCGGGAGGCGCTCTCGACCCTCGAAACCGACACGGTCCTCCCCGGCAAGTACAAGGTTGATGACACCGGGACACAGCTGTCTCACATCCCGGTAGTCATCCAGTGGCAAGGCAAGGACAAGCCGGTGATCGGCCCCGATGCGATGGCCACGGCCAAACCCAAATTCCCAATGCCGGAGTGGAAGGGACGCTAGACCCGGCAGTGTCAACCGAAGTCCGCCGGTCCTGACAGGGACGTTCCGGCGGAAGAAGATGGGGGGAGATGGTCACGCTAGTCCAGGTGGTGGTGAGTGGACTTCTCCTCGGGGGTGTCTACGCCCTGCTTGCCGGAGGTCTCACCCTCATCTTCGGTGTGATGCGTGTGATCAACCTCGCACACGGCGAGTTCCTCATGCTTGGCGCCTACGCGTCATTCTTCCTGTTTGCGCGCCTCGGATTGAACCCCATCCTGTCGCTCTTCTTGTCGATGCCGCTCATGTTTGGAGTCGGATGGATTGCGCAGCGAGTGCTGATTTCGCGGGTCGTGCGCGCTCCACTCCTTACATCACTTCTGCTTACCTACGGGGTTTCACTCGCACTCACCGGAGGCGCCCAAGCCACCTTCACCAACGACTTCCGGTCGGTCCCTTTCCTGAGCGGCGCACTGAATATCGGCGAACTCGCCTTCTCAGTGCCGCGCCTAGTGGCATGTGTGACGGCCCTCGTTCTCACCGGAGCCGCGCAGTTCTTCCTCTCCCGAACCAGATGGGGCAAGGCTCTGCGTGCAACCGCACAAAGTGCCGACGTCGCACTCGCGTGCGGCATCGATATCGACCGCGCCCGCATGGTCGCGTTCGGTATCGCCACCGCCCTGGCGGGAGCGGCCGGCACACTCACCAGTTTTCTCTACACGGTCTACCCGGAAATGGGGAAGACCTTCATGCTCAAGGCGTTCGCTGTGATCGTCCTCGGTGGCATGGGGAGCTTCACGGGTGCATTCCTTGGTGCGCTCGTCCTGGGCGTGATCGAATCCACCGCGAGTTATGTCACAACCACCCAAATCGCCGAAGCGGTGATCTACATCACCCTGCTTGCGATGCTCCTGTTGCGTCCCCAAGGCTTCTTCGGCGTCAAGGAGGCCTGAACACCAGTGTCTGCGTCCACCTCCGGGGCTCCAAGCACCGATGAACTGACCGACGAAGCTACGGCGACGAGCGCGCGGGCAACCGGCAGGCGCGGTATGCGGATCTACACTGGGTTCATCGGAGCTGTGGCTGTTGGCATCGCCCTGGTGCCGGTCTTCGCATCGAACTACACCAAGACGTTCGTCCTGCAGGCGCTCATGTCGTGCGCACTCGCTGCATCGTGGAACCTGATCTCTGGGTTTACGGGCTATGTAAGTTTCGGGCATTCGGCGTTCTTTGGCATCGGGGCGTACGCCACAGGCATCGCAATCGTGCGGGGAGGATTGCCTGCACCGATCGCCATCATCGTGGCGGGGATCTCCTCGGCGACGGCTGGTCTCCTGTTCGGGTACCCGGCCCTTCGACTTCGCGGCCCGTATTTCGCGGTCGGGATGCTCGGCGTGGCGGAGGCCATCAGGGTTTGGGTGACCGTCGCCGAACCGCTAACCGGTGGCGGCAAGGGACTTGTCCTCGTTCCCGAAGACGTCCTCACCGTCTCGTACTACGCAATGTTCGCGGTGGCGATGGCAACCGTCCTGGTCACCTACCGGGTTGCCACCCTGCCTGTCGGGCTTCGTCTCCTCGCCATCCGCGAGGATGAGGTCGCGGCCGAACTCAATGGCATCCAGACGACACGGTTGAAGATCGGCGCCTTCGCGATCAGCGCGCTCTTTGCCGGTCTCGCGGGTGGCATCTACGCCTGGCAGATGAGTTACATCGACCCCGGAACGGTCTTCGCGGGATCGTTGACCGTTCGGGCGATCGCGATGACGATGCTTGGCGGGCAGGGGACGGTCTTCGGGCCGGTGATTGGCAGCGTGGTGCTTTCGGGGATCAGCGAAGCACTCTGGACGCGGTTCCCATTCCTCCACACCGCGTTGTCAGGTGTCCTCATCATCGCCATCGTCCTCTTCCTTCCCGGCGGCATCACCCAGATCCTCCAGGACCGGGGTTGGTTGCCCCGTTCGCGTCGACTGTGATCACGGACACCAGAGGATGACCAGACCCGACCGACCAACCGACCAGATCCTGTCCGTCAACCGTCTCACCAGACGGTTCGGAGGGGTGATCGCAGTGAACGGCGTCTCATTCGCGATTGCCCCGGGCACCGTGACCGGGCTGATCGGCCCCAATGGTTCCGGCAAGAGCACCGTGTTCCGGCTGATTTCCGGCGAGATACCGGCCGACTCGGGTGAGATTCACTTGCGAGGCACGGCAATCACCCAAAAATCCGCGAGCGTCATCAACCGACTGGGCCTCAGCCGCACCTTCCAACTGTCGCGCCTCTATCCGCAAATGACCGCCACGGAGAACCTCGTCGCCGTCACACGGGCCCCCGAGGGTGAGGCCTTCGCACGGGCAAGGGACTCGCTCGACTTTGTCGGGCTCTCCCCCGTAGCCGACGAGTTCGCCGCCAACCTGTCATACGGCCAGCAGAAGCTTCTCGAGTTCGCCCGTGTGTTGGTGAATGACCCTGACGTCATCCTCCTCGATGAACCATTCGCCGGCGTGAACCCCGTGATGGAGGAGCGCCTATGCACCCATATCCACGGTCTTCGGGAACAAGGCAAGACGTTTCTCATCACCGACCATGAAATCAAGCTCATCATGGCCCTGTGTTCCCGCCTGATTGTCCTCGACCACGGTGAATTGCTCGCCGACGGAGAACCAGCGGTGATCCGTGCGGACCCGCGGGTCATCGACGCGTATTTCGGCACCTGACCCGGTTAGCGATTGCCCCACAATGAACGACGAGCTCCTCCTGAACTGCACAGACCTTCACGCGGGATACGGTCGCGTCCCCGTCCTGCGCGGGGTAAGCATCGCCGTCAGGCCCCGCCAATTCGTCAGCCTGATCGGCCCGAATGGGGCGGGCAAGTCAACCGTCCTCAAGGCGATCACGGGCTTTGCACGCCTCTCTTCCGGATCGGTCACCTTTGACGGAGCGCCCATTGCCGGAATGCGCGCCGACCGACTGGTGCCCCTTGGACTCGCCTACGTTCCCCAGGGGCGGATCGTCTTCGGGCAGATGTCGGTTCATGAAAACCTGGAAATGGGCGCGTTCACTGTCCGTGACGCATCGGTTCGGGCCAAGTCCTTCGCGAGGGTTTACGACCTGTTCCCGCGCCTCGCCGAACGACGCACCCAACTTGCCGGAACGATGTCTGGCGGGGAGCAGCAGATGGTTGCGATTGCCCGCGGCTTGATGATCCAACCCCGCCTGATGCTCCTCGATGAACCCTCGCTCGGCCTCGCGCCGCGGTTTGTCCAGGTCGTCTTCGAAACCCTGGCAATGCTGAAGTCCGAGGGACTCTCGATGCTCGTCGTCGAACAGAATGCCGCCCAGGCGCTCGCCCTCGCCGACCACGCCTACTTGCTCGAACTTGGACGCAACAGGCTCGAGGGCACTGGTCCCGAACTCCTCGCGAACCCTGACACACATCGCCTGTATCTGGGCGAGTGACCAGAAACGGCCTGCGCCAACGTCAATCTCCGCGAAGAGGTTCATGTCGGGACACGCGGATAACGGGCGCAACCGACCGACCACGGGACTGGCCTGCGGCGACGTCCTGCTAAACTGAGCGCGCAGTTGCGCCCTTTAAGCAGGCCCGGTGAGGCGGCAAGGTGCGTTCCTCCGTGCGACACCACGCTGTCGCGCCCCGGACGCCACGTTCCGACATCGCCCACCGGCCCGCATGCCGCCTTGGGAATTGTTCGATGGATCTCAGGAACCCTCCGGAAGCATCTCGTGACGACGTCCTCGAGAAACTGATCCTCGATGCCGACGGCCTCCGTCGTGCGCTGACCCGCATCGCGCACGAGATCCTCGAACGCAACGGCGGCCCCCACGACCTCATCCTTGTCGGCATGAGGAGCCGTGGCGCCCCACTCGCCCATCGGCTTTCATCATTGATCAGCCAGTTCGAGGGCACCGCGGTACCGGTCGGCGAACTCGACATCACGATGTTCCGGGACGACCTCGAGTTGCGCCCCACCCGCCCGGCCATCCAGCCCACCGTCATCCCCAGGGACCTCACCGGCACCACCGTCGTCCTCGTCGACGACGTCCTCTACACCGGGCGGACCGTCCGCGCGGCCATGGACGCACTCCTCTCGTTCGGCCGTGCCCGCCAGATCCAGCTCGCGGTGATCGTCGACCGGGGCCACCGCGAACTTCCCATCCGCGCGGATTACGTGGGCAAGAACCTGCCCACCGCACGCCACGAACAAGTCGAAGTCCGCCTCCGCGAGGTCGACGGTACCGACGAGGTCGTCCTGCTTGGTCAGCTGCGAAGCGGGACCAACCACGCGTAAGTCGGTCCGCGGGCATCCGTGCCCGCCCCAGCCCTCACAAGGACAGGCAATGCGACGCAAGGACGTTCTCGACCTCGACGACTTCACCGCGGATGAACTCCGCGAAGTCCTGGAAACCACCGCCGCCATGAAGGAAGTGCTCGCCCGGCCAATCCGGCGCGTGCCTCCACTCAGGGGCAAGACCATTGTCAACTGCTTCTACGAGGCAAGCACCCGCACGCGGGTCAGTTTCGAACTCGCCGCCAAGAACCTGTCCGCCGACGTCGTGAACATAACCGCCAGCGGATCAAGCGTCGAGAAAGGCGAAACCCTCGTCGACACCACCCGCACCCTCCAGGCACTCGGCGCCGACATGGTCGTCATGCGTCACGGCGCATCAGGCGCACCGTACCTCGTCGCACGCGAGCTTGAGGCATCCGTCATCAACGCCGGCGATGGCTGGCACGCGCACCCCACACAGGCACTCCTCGACCTCTTCACCGTCCAGTCCCGCCTCGGATCCGTCGAGGGTCGCCGCATTGCGATCATCGGCGACATCCTGCACAGCCGCGTGGCACGGTCGGCCACCTGGGGGTTCGCCACGCTTGGCGCAAACGTCGTCCTGTGCGCGCCGCCAACCTTGCTCCCCATCGGGTTTGCCGACGCCGTCCACACCGGGTTGCGCGCCAAGGGGATCGCCACAGCGTGCCCCGTCACCGTGACGCACGATCTCGGCGAGGCCCTGCGCGATGCCGACGTCATCATGGCCCTTCGCGTCCAGCGGGAACGGATGGACACCGGCCTCCTGCCCAGCCTGCGCGAATACGCACGCGAGTGGGGCATCACGCGCGAGCGGATCGCACAGGCCCGCTTCGGAGCGATCGTGATGCATCCCGGCCCGATGAACGAAGGCGTCGAGATCAGCCCGGAGGTCGCCTACGGCCCGCAAAGCGTCATCGAGGCCCAGGTCACCAATGGCGTCGCCGTCAGGATGGCCATCATGTACCTCCTCGCCGGCGGACGCGCCGGCCCGGCGGTCTAGGCACCTCCCCAGCCGGTCCGCGGGCATCCGGTCCGCCCGTATCCGGTCCGCCCGCCCCATCAGCATGAAAGGCCCCACGCAGTGAGCAATCCGAACAACGCGATCCGACTGGCCGGCGCACACGGGCGCTTCCTCGGAAGCCTCGTGATCCGCGGCGGGCGCGTGATCGACCCGGCACAGGGCATCGACGCCATCACCGACATCGCTATTCGCGACGGCTTCGTCGAGGCAGTCGGGGTCGGTGCAGACGCGCCACCCGGAGCGCAGGTCATCGACGCCCGCGGGCTCATCGTCACTCCCGGCTTCGTGGACCTGCACACCCATCTCCGTGAGCCGGGCTTCGAATACCGTGAAACGATCGCCACCGGGACAGCCGCCGCCGCCGCCGGGGGGTTCACGACCGTCTGCGCCATGCCCAATACCGAACCCGCCATCGACACCACTGCCGTCGTCGACTTCATCCACGACACCGCCCGGCGCCAGGGATCTGTCCGCGTCTACGTCATCGGCGCCATCACGCGGGGGCGCAAGGGCAAGGCACTCGCCGACCTCGTCGAACTCGCAAATGCCGGCGTCGTCGCCTACTCGGATGACGGCGACTGCGTGACCGACAGCGCCCTGATGCGCAACGCCCTCGCGTACAGCCGCACGACCGGGCGCCCGGTTGTCCAGCATGCCGAAGACCGCGCACTCACCACCGGGGCCCAGATGCACGAGGGGTCGGTCTCCGCACGGCTTGGCCTGCCCGGGTGGCCCCGCGCTGCCGAGGAGGTCATCGTGGCACGCGACTGCGAACTCGCCGCACTGACCGGCGCCCACTTGCACGTCGCGCATGTCTCGTCCGCGGGCACCCTCGACTTTATCCGGCGGGCGCGATCCCGCGGCGTCCACGTCACTGCCGAGGTGACCCCGCACCACCTCACCCTCACCGACGCCCTCGTTGGCGGTCACTGGTGGTCAGCCACGGCGTCGCTGCCCGCGTACGACACCCGCACCAAGGTCAACCCTCCCCTGCGCGAAACGCCCGACAGTCTCGCGATGGCCGCCGGACTGCGCGACGGCGTCATCGACTGCATCGCCACCGACCATGCACCGCATGGCATCACCGACAAGCACTGCGAGTACCAGGCCGCGGCGTCCGGCATCTCCAATCTGGAGACGGCACTGGGAAGCGTCCTCGCCGTCGTCCATGCCGGTGGCCTCACGCTTGTGGAAGCGATCGCCGCCCTGACCATCCGGCCTGCCCGCGTCTTCGGATTGGCGGCCGGCTCCCTCCTTCCCGGCATGGCCGGCGACGTCACCATCCTTGATCCGGACCGCGAATGGTGCGTCGACCCGGCGCAATTCCGCTCAAAGGGTCGGAACACCCCTCTCGCCGGTCACCTCCTGCGCGGCCAAGTCATCCAAACCATCGTCGGCGGGGAGGTCATCTGTGACCGAAGCGCCTAGCCCCGCCAACCCCCTCTGGTCCGCCCGCATCCCTGCCCGCACCATCATCAGGCGCCATGGGGACACCCTCCGGTCCGCCCGCATCATCATCAGCGGCGATGGGGCGGGGGCACAACCAACTGCGGATCCGGCCGCGCCCTGCACTCGAAAGGACGGTTGCACCCATGCCCGCACCTAGGTTCATCCTCGCCCTCGAGGACGGACGGTCATTCTTCGGCTTCCGCGCCCTCGACCCCGGCCAATCGCCCCACGACCAGGCCGCCACCGGCACCGGCGGGGAAGCCGTCTTCTGCACCGCCATGACCGGCTACCAGGAGATCTGCACGGATCCGTCATTCCGGGGCCAGATCACCACCCTCACCTATCCACTCATCGACAACTACGGCATCAACGCCCACGACTTCGAGAGCGCACGTCCGTGGATCAACGCCCTCGTCGTGCGCGAATACTGCACCGGTCCCAGCAACTGGCGCACCAACGGATCACTGTCCACCTGGTTGGGCCAGCACGGCATCCCCATCGTCGAAGGCATCGACACCCGGTCCCTCACCCGCCATCTCCGCATGCACGGCGCCATGCGGGCCTGCCTCGCACCCGCCCGGGCCGGCACCGTCGCCGATGACACCGACCCCGGCGCGTGGATCAATGGGCGCACGCCCGGAGCCCGGGCCGAAGCCGAGTACCTTTCCGCCCTCGCCAAGGCACTCCCCGTCCTCGAGGAACAGGAACTCGTCGAAGGCGTCAGCACTTCCGCACTGGGCCTTGTCGACCACGATACATGGGCCCCTTTCGCCCCACCGCCACAGTCCCCGCACGCCCACCGGGTTGTCCTCATCGACTGCGGCGTCAAGCACAACATCGCCCGGTCACTGACACGCCGGGGTCTGGATACCGTGATCGTTCCCTATCACACCAGTGCCGAGGAAATCCTCGCCCTCCAGCCGGCCGGCGTCGTCATCGGCAATGGCCCGGGCGACCCAAGCGCCGGTGCCCTCGCCACCACCGTCCAGACGCTTCGTACCCTCCTCGACGGCCCGGTCGCGCGGGGGCGCATGGCCCTCACCGCCGTCTGCCTCGGCCACCAGGTGATGGGCCTGGCCATCGGCGCCCAGACCTCCCGACTCCGCTTCGGGCACCGCGGCGCCAACCATCCCGTCCGCGACGTCACCACCGGACGCGTCTACATCACCTCCCAGAACCACGGCTTCCAGGTCGACGCAACCACCATCCCGGCCGCCAGCGGCTTCACCGTCAGCCACGTCAATGTCAACGACGGATCGGTGGAAGGCCTCGCCCACCGCGAACTTCCCGTCTTCACCGTCCAGTACCACCCCGAGGCGAGCCCGGGACCCCAAGACAACCAATACCTTTTCGACCGCTTCGTCGATTCGCTCGAAACCATTCGCTGAGGAGGATCACGACGTGACCGAAGACACCACCAACACCATCCCGTCCGGTCCGCGGGCATCCCTGCCCGCATCCCCATCGGGTGTCCGCAACAAGCCCGCATCCGTCCTCATCATCGGGTCCGGCCCCATCGTCATCGGCCAGGCCGCCGAGTTCGACTACGCCGGAAC
>Ga0214923_10002780_pt1 | contig 22732 bp, 16 predicted proteins | sample LL1510_MetaG_FD_177993 | JGI IMG/M metagenome (GOLD analysis project Ga0214923, IMG submission 177993) | Freshwater microbial communities from Lake Lanier, Atlanta, Georgia, United States - LL-1510 | ecosystem: Environmental > Aquatic > Freshwater > Lake | place: USA: Georgia | collected...
CAAATAGACGTTTTTAAATCCCTTCACATCATTTTTGTTGTCAGCTGGTTTGCTGGCTTGTTTTATATCTTTCGTCTTTTCATTTATGCGCAAGAAGCGCTGGATGAAGCAGAGCCGAAAAAAACCATTTTGGTAGAACAATTGATCCTGATGCAACGAAAGCTATGGTGGATTATTACGACTCCCGCCATGGGATTGACGGTTGGTTTTGGAATAGCGATGTTGATAGCTAATCCTGCCTATTTAAAAATGGACTGGATGCACATTAAATTGGGGTTTGTTGCGCTACTATTGGCGTATCATTTTTATTGTCAAAAAATCATGTTCGACATTGCAAAAGGAGTTTGTACTTGGAAATCTACACAACTGCGCATTTGGAATGAAGTCGCCACCTTGTTTTTGGTAGCTATTGTCTTTATAGTTGTCATGAAAAGTTCAATGAACTGGATTTACGGAACACTTGGTTTTTTTGGTGTTGCGATTGCTTTAATGGTTGCTATTCAATGGTATAAAAAAGCAAGAAAAAGATAGCGGTCTTAATTGTTGTATGTTAAGAAAGTTTAACTAACTTTGCGCCAAATTTTGAAAACCTACAGAAGAAATTCAGCTCATGGCGATATCTAAATTATTCAAAACCATTTTTTTAATTCTCTTAACGAGTCTTACTTTTAACACTACTTGGGCGAATAACGAACCAGAAAAAGAATTCAACGTAGGTGAGATGATTATGCACCACATTAAAGATGCTCATGAGTGGCATTTATATGGTCCAGAACATGGTGGGACAGCGATTTATTTACCAGTTATTTTATTTGACGGTGGATTAAAAACATTTAGTTCTTGTCATTTTTATCATGGTGAGGAAGTGGAAGTTGAATTAAACGGAGAAAAAACACACTATCTGAAAGGTACAGGTCCTGCCGAGGGATATGCGCTTTACCATGAGAAAATTTACAAACTTGATGGTAGTGAATTATCCTTTGAAGGTGATCATCCTTATAATGCCAAAGTGTTGGATTTATCGATCACTAAAAACGTCGCTTCATTATTAATGGGAGCCGTATTCATACTAGTTATAATGTTGTCAATGGCTTCTTATTACAAGAAAAAAGGAGCTGTAGCACCAAAAGGAATTGCGAAATTTTTAGAGCCAATGGTGTTAATGGTTCGTGACGATATTGCAAAAGCAAACATTGATCACCACAAATACAAAAAATACGTTCCTTACTTATTGACTATTTTCTTCTTTATTTGGTTTAACAATATGTTAGGTTTGGTTCCTTTCTTTCCAGGGGGAGCAAATTTGACAGGAAATATCTCCGTAACACTTTTCCTTGCTATTTGCACGTTGTTAGTTACCTTGTTTTCAGCAAATGGAAATTATTGGAAACATATATTTGCAACACCAGGTGTACCGATTCCACTACTGTTGATTATGGTTCCAATTGAAATCGTTGGAATTTTCACGAAACCATTCGCACTAATGGTTCGTTTATTTGCGAATATCACAGCAGGTCACATTATCGTTCTTGCTTTGATTTCAATTATTTTCATTAACAAGAACATGGCTTGGGGAGGATTATCAGTACCAATGGCTTTGTTTATTTCGGTTTTGGAATTATTAGTGGCGTTTTTACAAGCGTTTTTATTCACGATGTTATCAGCCTTGTTCATTGGAGCAGCGGTTGAAGAAGCACATCATTAATTAGTAATTTTTTAATTTATATAAGATGTACGGAAGTATAGCAGCAATTGGAGCAGGTCTTGCAGTATTAGGTGCAGGATTAGGTATTGGTAGAATCGGTGGTTCCGCAATGGAAGCAATCGCTCGCCAACCAGAAGCTTCTGGAAAAATTCAAACAGCGATGATTATCGCAGCTGCGTTGATCGAAGGTGTTGCACTTTTCGGTGTAGTAGTTGGTCTACTAGGAAACGCGAAGTAATTTTTTTAAAACTGTCAGTTTAACGGTTGGTTTTACTGACAGTTTTTTAGATTTTAAAAAATTAAAACAAGATAAAATGGATTTAATACTACCTGATTACGGTTTATTGTTTTGGACAGGATTGGTGTTCTGTTTATTGTTAATCATCTTGGTGAAATTTGTTTGGAAACCAATTTTATCAGCAGTAAATGCTCGTGAACAAAAAATTTCTGAAGCACTTGATTTAGCTGAAAAAACAAGAGCAGAGATGCAATTGTTGCAAGCTGAAAACGATAAGATTCTTAAAGAAGCTCGCGCTGAAAGAGATTCGATTTTGAAAGAAGCAAAAGAAATGGCTAACCACATGATTGAAGAAGCAAAAAGCAAATCTAAAGTGGAAGCAGAAAAAATTGTTGAATCAGCTCGTAATACAATTAACAGTGAAAAAGCTGCTGCTTTAGCGGAATTAAAAACGCAAGTGGCGAGTTTGTCTTTGGAAATTGCTGAGAAAGTGGTTCGTGGTGAATTAGCTTCTGACGAAAAACAAAAAGCATTGGCTGATAAACTGGCTGGTGATATCAACATGAATTAATCCTATGAAATCAACGAAATCAGCAGGAAGATACGCTAAAGCTTTGCTTGAATTGGCTACTGAACAACAAAAGTTGCAAGTGGTTGAGTCAAACATGGAGCGTGTTTTGAAAACAGCAGAAGATAATTATGATTTTCAAGTTTTCTTAAATTCACCGGTGATCAATCAGGACAAGAAAATTTCAGTTTTGAATGAAATCTTTAAAGATTTTGATCAATTGACACTTGCCTTTTTTAAGTTGATGACAAACAATAGAAGAGAATCATTGATTTTAGAAATCGCACATGCCTTCCTAGCTCAATTAAAAGAAATGAAAGGTATTGTACCTATTTCTATAGCAAGTGCTAGACAACTTGATGCGTCGACCAGACAAAAGATAGTAGATAAAATTAGCGCAAGTGTTAAAGGCTCTTTAGAGATAACTGAAATTATCGACGAAAAATTAATTGGCGGTTTTGTTGTTCGTATGGGCGACAAACAAATTGATGCTTCAGTAGCCGCTCAATTGAAAAGAATGAAGCAAGAATTAACTAAGTAAAAGATAGCACAATTAATACAGAAACAAATGGCAGATATTAAACCGGCAGAAGTTTCAGCAATTTTAAGAGAACAATTATCAGGTTTTCGCTCTGAGGCTGAATTACAAGAAGTTGGAACCGTTCTACAAGTGGGGGATGGTATCGCTCGTATTTATGGAATGAATGGAGTTCAGTATGGTGAACTTATCGAATTTGATGGTGGAATGCAAGGTATCGCATTAAACCTTGAAGAAGATAACGTAGGTGCCGTATTGTTAGGTCGTTCATCTGAAGTAAAAGAAGGTGATACAGTTCGTCGTCTTGGGAAAATTGCTTCCGTAAAAGTAGGTGATGGAATGGTTGGTCGCGTTGTTGACACATTAGGTAATCCAATTGACGGTAAAGGTCCAATTACAGGTGAATTATATGAAATGCCAATTGAGCGTAAAGCGCCAGGTGTTATCTTCCGTCAACCTGTAAACGAACCATTACAAACGGGTATCAAAGCAGTAGATGCGATGATTCCAATCGGTCGTGGACAACGTGAGTTGATTATTGGTGACCGTCAAACAGGTAAAACTACTGTTGCGATTGATACCATCATTAACCAAAGAGAGTTTTACGATAGAGGAGAGCCTGTTTACTGTATCTATGTTGCTATCGGTCAGAAAGGTTCAACAGTTGCAGGTATCGTTAAGAAATTAGAGGACGCAGGTGCAATGGCTTATACAACCATTGTTGCAGCTAACGCTTCAGATCCAGCGCCAATGCAGTTTTATGCGCCAATGACAGGTGCTGCTATCGGTGAGTATTTCCGTGATTTAGGTCGCCCAGCATTGATCGTTTATGATGATTTATCAAAACAAGCGGTAGCTTACCGTGAGGTTTCTTTATTACTTCGTCGTCCTCCAGGACGTGAGGCATATCCAGGTGATGTATTCTATCTTCACTCTCGTTTGTTGGAAAGAGCTGCGAAAGTGATTGCTGATGATACAATCGCTAGTCAAATGAACGATTTACCAGAGTCAATCAAAGGATTGGTAAAAGGTGGAGGTTCATTAACAGCACTTCCAATTATTGAAACTCAAGCAGGAGACGTTTCTGCGTATATTCCTACTAATGTAATTTCGATTACAGATGGTCAGATTTTCTTGGAGTCAGATTTGTTTAACGCAGGTATTCGTCCAGCAATCAACGTAGGTATCTCGGTATCCCGTGTTGGTGGATCTGCACAAATCAAGTCCATGAAAAAAGTGGCTGGTACATTAAAACTAGATCAAGCACAATACCGTGAATTGGAAGCATTTGCTAAATTCGGTTCTGACCTAGATGCAGCTACGAAAAGTGTATTGGATAAAGGTTCTAGAAACGTTGAAATCTTGAAACAACGTGAAGGTGACCCTTACCCAGTAGAAAAGCAAATTGCAATAATTTATGTTGGAACAAAAGGTTTGATTCAACGCGTACCAGTTAACATGGTGAAACAATTTGAAAAAGAATATTTGACAGTGTTAGAAGCTAAACATGCGGATGTATTGGTAGCTTTGAAAGCTGGAAAATACACAGATGAAATAACGGATGTTTTGACTAAGGTTGCAAAAGAAGTAGCTGACAAATATTAATTGATACGACCAAAAGCATAACAACATGCCAAGTCTAAAGGAAATACGCAATAGAATTACTTCAGTAGGTTCTACCATGCAGATAACTTCTGCCATGAAAATGGTTTCTGCTGCAAAATTAAAGAGAGCACAAGATGCCATTACACAAATGCGTCCATATGCTGGAAAATTGAAAGAGATTTTGGAAAACTTAAGTGCAACGCTTGATCTTTCTGAAAACGCGTATTCTGAACAGCGCGAAGCTAAAAGAATTTTAGTTGTTGGTATAACTTCTAACAGAGGTTTGTGTGGTGGTTTCAATAATAATATCATCAAAAGAGTTGGTGTTTTAGTCAATGAAGAGTACAAAAACGAGGACGTTAAAGTACTATGCCTTGGAAAGAAAATCAAAGATGTTTACAAAAGAACTCCCAACTACTTTATCAATGATACATTAACACCAATAGAAGATGTTTTTGCTAATCTTACTTTTGATGGTGTAGCAGCTATTGCGAAAGAAATCATGCGTAGTTTCACTGCACGTGAGTTCGATAAAGTTGTTGTGGTATATAATCGCTTTGTAAATGCAGCCACACAAGTTGTAGAAACTGAACAATTTTTGCCAATTGTACCAACTGTGTCTGTTGGAAACGGAAACGCAGCTGATTATATTTTTGAACCTTCTAAGCAAGATATCGTTGAAGATTTGATTCCTAAATCATTGAAAATTCAATTATATAAAGCTGTTAGAGATTCATTTGCAGCTGAACACGGTGCTCGAATGACTGCTATGCACAAAGCAACCGATAATGCTAAAGAATTACAACGTAGCCTTAAATTAAGTTACAACAAAGCTAGACAAGCCGCCATCACAAATGAAATCCTTGAAATCGTTGGTGGAGCAGAGGCCTTGAATGCATAATAAAAGGGAGATTTTTTCTTAAGGGAATGCAGGAATGTGCTCCCTTTTTTATGCCATTAAAATTTATATTCAAGATTTTTGCCTCAATATTCAGTAATACATATCGAATATTCATTATGGATGCATGGTTTGAAAAAGCTTATTATCTTTGATTCAGAAATAAGGAGAGACACAGGCGACTTCTTATGCGTAAGGCTAATAGCTGCTTGGAGAGGCAGTTTCATTTTCTAGTTTGATAAGAGTTTAATAGTTTCATTTAGCCAAAATTTATGCATAAGAAGTTCCTGTACCTTAATAAAAATTAGGACATAAGTCTACTACTACACAAAGGGCAATTTAGCCCTTTTTTTGTATCATATAAAGCACAGGTCGACTTGGACTAGCATCATTTTCAAACGGTGCGAATTGCAATTCCAAAATATAATTTCCGTCTGAAATCGAATCGCTGACAAATATCATTTCCGTTATAGTCTTGAAATTGGGTTGCTCAGGCACATTGAAAAATGAATGATGAAAAACTAATTTCCCTTCATCTAACTCACGGTCAACACTTGGTAAATCAATCAATAAATGATGAACACCCAAAGCATGAATGATTTCCATGCAACTGATGTCCAAATAGGGTGGATTGGTCGCAGAATAATTTTTTGAATGTTTATCTTCTTGGTTAGGTAATGTTCGAATCACCAAAGCTTCAGCAAATGTTTTATCTAAATCTGTTGGAAATTGGTGTGCAAAAATCACGTCATCTCCATTTTCGAGTTTTTCAGGTTGTATTGATACTAAAGTAGCTTTAAAAAAATACGTTTTTAAGCGATCATTGATGGAAAAAACTTCAGGTGTAATATGTCCACAACATTCTGTATGCGTTCCGTGTCCATGCGGATTGAAATAAATATCCCTGAAATTAGTAGATCCACCTTCAGCCACAGAAGCTGTAAATTCTTTTGTACGAACAGGCTCAAATCGCGGAGGGTCAACGTACCATGCACGAACATTTTTTTCATTTGCTTGAAGCGGAAGTGAAAGATCTAAAGGTTCATTTGTTTCAATGAACGCTGATTCGTTTAAATAAAAGCGCATACCCAAAGTTAACAGTTAAGTTCAATCTGTCTAATCAACAATCGACTTTTGATTCATTCTTTTTTGGCGGGGTATATTCACTCCACGAATATGTATCTTTGTAACATGGAACAAAAGCAAGACAAATTAAAAGACATTATCGCTTATTCAAAGGAGTATGGTTTCATTTTTCCATCATCTGAAATTTATGATGGCTTAGCGGCAACTTACGACTACGGTCAATTGGGTTCAGAACTGAAAAACAACATCAAAACATATTGGTGGAAAGCAATGGTGCAATTACATGAAAACATTGTAGGTATTGACGCTTCCATTTTCATGCACCCAACTACTTGGAAAGCTTCTGGTCACGTTGATGCTTTTAATGATCCATTAATCGACAATAAAGATTCGAAAAAAAGATACAGAGCAGATGTGTTGTTGGAAGAGCACATGGAGAAACTGCGTTTGAAAATCGAAAAAGAAGTAGAAAAAGGAATTAAAAAATTTGGTGACAGTTTTGACGAAGCTCAATTCCGTGCAACAAATCCGAATGTTTTACGCAGCGCTGAAAAAATCAAAGAAATCGAAGACCGCATGCGTACGGCTTTGGAAAACAATGATTTGGAAGGTGTCCGCAATTTAATCTTGGATTTGGAAATCGTTTGTCCTATTTCAGGAACTAAAAACTGGACGGAAGTTCGTCAATTCAATTTGATGTTTTCTACTGAATTAGGTTCCGTTGCAGGCGATGCATCTACCATTTATTTGCGTCCAGAAACGGCACAAGGTATTTTCGTGAATTTCTTAAACGTCCAGAAATCGGGAAGAATGAAAATCCCTTTCGGTATCGCACAAATCGGAAAGGCGTTCCGTAATGAGATTGTAGCGCGCCAATTTATCTTCCGTATGCGCGAGTTTGAACAAATGGAAATGCAGTTTTTTGTACGTCCAGGTGAAGAAATGAAATGGTATGAATACTGGAAAGAAACACGTACAAAATGGCATAAAAACCTTGGTCTTGGCGATCAACTTTACCGTTTTCACGACCATATCAAATTAGCACATTACGCCAATGCAGCCTGCGATATTGAATACGACTTTCCAATGGGTTTCAAAGAGTTAGAGGGAATTCACTCGCGAACTGACTTTGACTTGAAACAACATGAAAAATACTCTGGAAAAAAACTACAATTCTTTGACCCGGAATTAAATCAAAGCTACGTTCCGTATGTGGTTGAAACTTCAGTTGGACTTGACCGCATGTTCCTTTCCGTATTGAGTGCAGCTTACCAAGAAGAAAAATTGGAGGATGGCTCTGAACGCGTTGTATTGAAAATACCTGCAGCTTTAGCACCGTATAAAGTGGCTGTTCTACCTCTTTTAAAGAAAGATGGTTTACCTGAAAAAGCGCGTGAAATTCTTAGAGAATTACAAATGGAATACAATGTGCAATACGATGAAAAGGATGCGATTGGAAAACGTTACCGTCGTCAAGACGCAATTGGTACTCCTTTGGCTGTAACTGTTGACCATCAAACATTAGAAGACAATACGGTTACAGTTCGTGATCGCGACACGATGGACCAAGTGCGAATTTCGATGGATGAAGTTGCGAAATTGGTGGCTGAAAAAGCTAGCTGGAAGTCGATTTTATCTGCACTTTAAGTTGAAGATTTCAGTTGTATGGACGATTTTATTGTTCTTCGGAAGTTACTTTTCCTTAGAAGCACAAATGATTCGTACAATTGATGGCTTTGCTTTTACCGATCAGCCTTTTTTCGATACGGCATTCATCCATCAAAATCATATTCAATCCATTAACGGGAATTATTCCATAAAAAAAGAAGCGGATATGATTCGCCCGACCAATGATTTTTTTCGCTATGAATTTGATACCTTGGGACGACTCACCGAAACTTTTGAAGTGCGACTTAAAAATGAGCGTAAGGACACCCTTTTCAATCTGTATGAATACAATTCAAATGGTAAAATTGTCTTACATCGAAAAACAGAAAATGGCGGAATAACAGCTTATCATTATGTTTATGACTCATTGGATCGCGTAATAAAAACCGAACACCGACGCGAGATCTTGGATTCTTTGGGACGACTTTCACAAAGCTTACTGATTAACTCCGAAACGATGAAATATCAAGCGATTGAATACGGATATAGAAAAACGGTATATAACAATTACAATCTTCCTTATTTAGAACTAACCGAAAAATGGACGCCTGAAGGATATTTGATTGAAGAAACGCTGCGCATGAAAATGGCTTCGAGCGAATACAAAAAGAAGTATACCTATGGCGAGGGAGGGCTTCCAGGAAGCATCGCATTTGTTTATAATGATTCAGAAACTCCCTATGAAGAATGGCGTTTTCGTTACGATAAATTTGGAAATGTCATCGAAAAATTAGTGTTTAAGAAAGGAAAGGAAGTTAGCAATCTTCAAATCATTTACGACACTAAAACAGCTCTTTTAAGTGCCACCATTCAACAGGAAACCAATGCAAATTACCTATTGATTCTTCGTTTTCAAGAGTATTGCTTTTACCCTTAATAATAGGGTTAACAAAACATTAACAAACTAATGTAACACGCACAAAATCAACAATATAATGGTTTAGTGAAATTATTTTAAAGGCTTTTCAATTCCTTTTTACTAATTCTTTCAAAGAATTTCGGAATTTTGGTATGAAAATTAGGTTACCACAACCAAAACCACTACGTATGAAAAATTTATACTTCCTTCTTCTTTTTTCCTTGATTGGAACTGTTACAAGCTTCGCACAAAAAATTGACTACGATCATTCCTCCAAATGGTTTTTGGGATTTAACGTTGGCGCAACTTGGAGTTCAACAGATGTCAAAAGCACGACTAATTCAGGTTGGGGTGTGATTTTAGGAAAATCATTTAACTACAATTACGGAAGCGTTTTGAGCTTCGATTTACGTGGACGTTACTTACATGGTAATTGGTATGGTCAAAACCAAGACACAACTTCTTTGATCAATTATACCGGTACAGCCTTATCAGGATATAAAAATGGACAAGGATTTACGGTCAATAATTTTCAATCCGATGTGCATCGAATAGCACTTGAACTAGCCATACACTTAAATTCTGTGCGCGAAAAAACCGGCTTTGACCCCTATATTTTTGGAGGAGTTGGTTTAACCTTCAAACAAACGTATGGTGATTTATATTACAAAGGTGATTCTACTTATTTGTACGATTATAGTTCCATGTTGAACAATGGCCCACTTAAACCGCAACTTTCTGCTAACATGGATGGAATTTACGACACGCCTTTAGACGGAAGTTCCAATAAATATAAAGCCTATTTCATGCCGAGTTTGGGCATTGGTTTGGGATATCAACTTGGAAAACGTGTTTCAATTGGAATTGAGCATAAAACAACTTTCACACTAAAAGATGATTTTGATGGATATGTCTCCAAAACACCAAGAGCAAGAAACGATTGGTACCATTACACCTCCGCTTACATTCAGTTTCGATTCAGAACTCGCGGAGATGGAACGACCAACAGTGATGGAAATAATAGCAGTGGAAACATCAACAATTTTAATGGAAATTGTATCTCACCTAAAATAACCTTTAATTCAACAGTCAATAATACAGTTATATATGCTGTATATCGATTAAGTTTAAACATAACAGAAGTTGCAGGATCTAACAAAATTCAATTATTGGATGCAAACAATCAACCTGTTTTGTTCAATTACGACATGACATCGAAACAGCTAATCGCTGACATTAACCTGAAACAAGGATCAAACTCATTTACGGTTAAAGCTGAAAATGATTGTGGAAAAGACACAAAAACGTTTACAGTAACCTATGCACCTTGTTTAGCTCCAACAGCAACCTTTACGAATCCAACAGCACCAAATACAACGGTAAAAAACAATAATTTCACCATTAATGCAATGCTTGGAAATGTCACTGCTGGCGCTAAAATTGACATCACATTGAATAATAATTTCGTTCAAGGATTTAACTACAATCCAGCAACGGGCATTTTGATGTCATCCTTGAATTTACAACCTGGAATTAATACGATTACACTTGGCGTTTCTACTGAATGTGGAAATGTAAATGTTAGCACAACTATAAATTATGACAATTGTCAAAATCCTGTTCTTCAATTGGTTTCACCTAGCGCAACGGGAACAACAAGCAGCTCAAGTGCATTAACGATAATCGCAAACGTAAAAAATGTAAATAATGCTAGTGAATTGCGTTTGTTCCAAAACAATACGGAGTTTAGAAATTTCACGTTTGTTAATGGTCAATTACAATACATTGCAACATTAACTCGCGGGACGAATACATTTGTTATTTCAGCATCCACAAACTGCGGAACAGTAACGCAAACGTTTGATGTAACCTATCAAGATTGTACTGCGCCTATTATAACGATTAGCGCTCCACAAAACAATGCAACTGTTACATCTGGTTCAATTGCTTTAAAAGCAAAAGTCGAAAATGTAACTGCAAAACAAAATATTTCAGTAAAATTGAACGGAGTAGATGTTCCTAACTTCACGTTCAATACCACTACTAAATCAACAGAGTCAACAATTGGACTACAAGCTGGGATGAATGTAATTACAGTTTCTGCTTCTAATAATTGCGGAAGCGACATTGAAACCATTTATTTGACTTACAATAATTGTATCACACCTGTTATTTCTGTTAACAATGTTCCTTCAACTGTAACTTCAGCAGGGTTTTTGCTTACCGCACAAATACAAAATATGCCAGATGCACAAGGATTACAGCTTTCTCAAAATGGAACGCCAATCAATTATAACTACGTAAATGGAACGCTGACTAGTACCGTAAATCTTGTCCCAGGTAATAACACGTTTACCATTTCAGCTTCTCGCACGTGTGGAAATGCACTAAAAAACATTACTATTTATTACAATGATTGTATTGCGCCAACTGTTTCCATTCAAAACCCATCCACTTCAGGAACATCCACGAATGTAGCGGCCTTCATATTCAAAGCAATTGCAACAAATGTCAATGCTACAAGTGGTATTACAGTGACTAAAAATGGCACGAATATTCCATTTGTACTCAATGCAGGAATCATAGAAGCAACAACAACGTTGGCAGAAGGAAGTAATGTTTTCAAAGTAAATGTTGCTAATGGTTGTGGAACAGACTCAAAAACAGCTTCAATTACGTATGTCAATTGCTTACCACCTGTTGTAACACTTGTTAATCCTATAACTGCGAATGCAACGGTTAATTCACCTCAACTGAATCTCAAAGCAAGTATTCTGAATGCTGGTAATAATGGAATTGCAGTTAAGTTAAACGGCACAACGGTTAATTATTCTTTTTCAAATGGAGTTTTAACAGCAGGATTGACGCTAGTACCAGGAACCAATACGATTTTACTTTCTGCAAATAACAATTGTGGTTCTGACATTGAAACAATAACTGTTTTCTACGATAATTGTGTTGCACCGCAAATTCAATTCAACACTCCGAATAACCAAACACTTTCTTCAGGTGTATTAAACTTAAGTGCAACAATTAGCGGAACATTGACCTCTCAAAATATTGCACTTACCGTTAATGGACAAAACAAAGGATTTACATGGTTAAATGGTGCATTAAGTGCAAACCTGACGTTGACAGAAGGAGTTAATACGATTGTACTTTCTGCTTCTAATTCTTGTGGATCAATAGTGAGTACTTTAACAGAAACGGTTGTGACTTGTGTACCACCAGTCGTTACTTTGACATCGCCGTTAACGAGTGGAACAACGGTAAATTCAGCGAACTACACATTTAGTGCAGTTGTTCAAAACGCGGCTGCACAAGGAATCACTTTGAAATTAAATGGAACAGTTGTTCCTGCAACGTATAACAATGGAATGGTTCAAGCGAACGTTACATTACAAAATGGCTTGAATACATTTGTACTTACTGCAACAAATGCGTGTGGAAATGATGCTGAAACGGTAAACATTAATTATACTCCTTGTTTGCCTCCAGTCGTAACTTTGTCAACCCCATCCACTAGTGGAACCACTGTTAATGCGGCATCGTTTGCATTTAGTGCAGCCGTTCAAAATGCAGAAGCACAAGGAATCACCTTGAAATTAAATGGAAATGTAGTTGCAGCAACCTATAACAATGGAATGGTTCAAGCAAACGTTACTTTGCAAAATGGCTTGAATACATTCGTACTCACAGCAACGAATTCTTGTGGCAATGATGCCGAAACGGTTACAATCAATTACAGTAATTGTGTGCCACCAGTTGTTACGTTGACTACACCTGCTTCAAATGGTACAAACGTAACTGCAGCATCGTTTGGGTTTAGCGCAGCCGTTCAAAATGCAGAAGCACAAGCAATCACATTGAAATTAAATGGAAATGTAGTTGCAGCAACGTACAACAATGGAATGGTTCAAGCAAATGTCACCTTACAAAGCGGATTGAATACATTTGTTTTAACAGCAACAAACACATGTGGAAATGACGCTGAAACAGTAAGCATAAACTATACTCCTTGTTTACCTCCAGTTGTCACTTTAACAGCACCATCAGCGAGTGGGACAACTGTTAATATTGCTTCATTTGCATTTAGTGCATCCGTTCAAAATGCAGAAGCACAAGGAATCACCGTGAAATTAAATGGTAATGTAGTTGCAGCAACGTATAACAGTGGATTGGTTCTAGCAAATGTTACTTTGCAAAATGGCTTGAATACTTTTGTTTTAACTGCATCAAATGCTTGTGGAAACGATGCAGAAACGGTTACGATTAACTACAATAACTGCACCGCACCAGTAGTTACCTTCCAAAATCCATTAGAAAACAATTCAACCGTAACTAGTCCAGTATTTAATCTATCAACAAGAGTCACAAATGTTACTGGCTTAGAAGGAATTGCGCTTACATTAAACGGTATTTCTGTTGATGGTTTTTCGTATGTTAATGAAATTGTTCAAGCGAACTTAAACTTACTTCCTGGCATTAATACAGTTACCGTTTCGGGTACGAACGCATGTGGTAATGATAACGAAGTGATTACTATCAATTACTATAATTGTGTGCCACCAAGCCTTAGCTTTACGCAACCATCCACATCTGGGTTGAGTGTTAATGCGGCTGCTTATACATGGGAAGTGGCGGTTCAGAACATTACGAATGCTCAAGCTGCTCAAGGAATAGTGGTGTTCTTTAATAACGTTCCCACCACTAATTTTATGTTTAATAATGGACAACTCACCTTCACATCGAATTTAGTTACTGGATCAAATATTTTGAAAGTTACTGCAACAAATGCTTGTGGAACCATTACACAAAAGACATCCATCAATAATATTTCGTGCGTTCCGCCTGTAGTGTCTATAGATCCACCCTATTCTAGAACAACGTATTATAATTCTAACTTTTTATTGTCTGCAAATGTTTTAAATGTATCATCACAACAAAATATCACAGTAAGCCAAAATGGGTCAAGCATTAGCAATTTTACTTTTAATAATAATAAAGTATTAGCAGAACTCACAATGCAACCAGGGGAAAATCATATCGTAATAAGTGCTACAAACGATTGTGGGACAGCAAGTCATGATACAACTATTGTTTTTGGAAATTGTGCACCAACTGTTCAATTTAATAATTCATTAGCCTCAGGTAGTATTACCACAGCTCAGACACTAAACATGAATGCAACTGTCGGAAATTATGACAGTAACACACAAATCACAGTTAAAGTAAATAACCATATTGTAAACGCTTATACTAACACAAATGGAGTTTTGAATGGAACAATAAACTTAAATGAAGGCTTAACTACAATTGAAGTTTCTGCTTCAAATTCATGTGGAATCACAACTGAAGAGTTCCTAATCACACGTTGTAAAACAGCAACATTTGGACTAATCTCTCCTGCACAAAATAATGCCGTTGTTTCAACTCAAACGATTCTGTTAGGGTTTAATGTATTCAATACAGATAATACATCTAGTATTGCGATAACACAAGGTGGTCAGCCCGTTAATGGATTCAGCATGAATGGAACAGAAGTTTCAGGATATGTTAACTTGAATCCTGGTTTGAATACATTCAATATAGCAGTTACTACCCTTTGTAATCAGTTTAATGAAAGTATCAATATTACCTATAACCCTTCTACAGGAAATGACGGTCCTCCAGAAAGAGGGGGTGATGGAACAACGCCTAGCAGAGGTGACGATACTTTACGAAACAACACAAACATAAATCACAATGTTGTAAGACCAGGTGGTAACTTCCAAAACCCAACGAATGGAGGAAATAACGGAAATTCAAATAGTGGTGGAAGTAACAATAATAATGGTGGAAATTCAAATAATAACAATGGTGGTGGTCACATTAATCACCCAGTACAAAACAATGGCACTTCACCTTCACGAAATGATTCAAATAATGGAGGAAATAATAACAACAATAATAATGGCGGTAATATATATCATCCAACACAAAACAATAATACCTCAACGCCCAGAAACGATTCAAATTCAGGAGGAAGTACGCCAAAACCAGCGAGTGGAAATACTCAACCACGAACCAATACAACGCCAACACCACCTTCTATCAATAAACCTAATGTGACACCTCAAAACACAGGCACAGGCGGAGGTCAAAATAAAATAAATACAGATAAAGGGAATGAAACGCCCAAACCAATAGTGAAACCAAGAACAATAGGAACAGGAGGAGGAGGCAAATAGCCTCCTTTTTTGATGATTATTAGTATTTTTTTCTAAAACTTTCTATCTTCGCACACTCTAAAAAAATGATGTAATGGCTTTAATTGGAAAAATACGAGCAAAATCAGGATTATTAGTGGGATTTGTGGGTCTTGCTTTATTGACTTTTATCTTATCTGACTATAAAAACATGTTTGGAATGGGTGAAGGAGAATATGGTATCGGTACCGTTTACGGCGAGAAAGTTGACCCGGTAAAATACAGCGATGTAAGTGCGCGTGTTCAAGACCAAGACAGATCGCAAGCCCAACAACAAGGAAAAGAATTTGGAGAAACTGAAATTCAAGGCGCAAGTGACAAGGCTTGGAATTTCATGGTGGACTCAACAATTCTTGCAAAAGAATACGATGCACTTGGCATTAGTGTTTCTGAGAGAGAGTTCAATGCATATTTGATGGCAACAAATGGCTTTACTGTTTTGCAGGACTTAGCTCAATTCTTCACAGATTCATTAACTGGAACGATTACTGAGCAATCTACAGTAGCAGGTCGTCAAAAATTGCAGTCAACGATTAATCAGTTGAAAACAAGCAAAGAACCACAAGCGGTTCAACAATGGAAAAGCACACAACAATACTATACCGACAGAAGAAAACAAGAGAAATATTTCGCTTTAGTAGGTCAAGGTGTTTACGTAACGAAATTGGAAGCTGAAGAAGAATATTACGGACAAAACGAGAAAAAATCAATTTCTTTTGTTGTGAAACGTTACACAGAAATTGATGACGCAAACGTTAAAGTTTCGGATGAAGAATTGAAAGCATACTACGAAGAGCATAAAGGCGAAAGCAAATACATGAACAGAACTTCTAACCGCGAGGTTAAAATGTTTGATGTGGCAATTGCTCCTTCGCACAAAGATTCTGTTGATTTCGGTAAAGTAATTGGTGCTTTGAAAAAAGAATTTGCAGCAACACCAAGTGACTCGGTATTTGTATTGAAATACAGTGATAACAAAGTTTATTTAGGTGATAAGCGTGCAATTGCTGTTCCACAAGGCCACCCGAAATCAGATCGTTTCCAAACGTATTCGCCAGATTATGATACGATTTTCAAAATGGCTCAAGTTGGACAAGTTGTTGGACCATACCCGTCTAAAGAAGGTTTTGCAATTTCAAAAGTTATTGGTTTTACACCAGCTAGTTTGAAAGCTCGTCATATTTTGATTTCTACAAATGGCTCAAAAGACGAAAAAGTAATAGCTGCAAAACGTAAAACAGCAGATAGCTTATTGAAAGTGGTTAATAAAACAAACTTTGATGAGTTAGTGAAAAAATATTCAGATGATCCAGGAAAAGCACAAAACAACGGTACTTATGACGATTTCCTTGAAGGTGAAATGGTGAAAGAATTTGGTGCATATTGTGCTACAGCTCCAGTCGGAAAAATCGGAATTGTGAAAACAGATTTTGGATTTCACATCATCGAGGTATTAGATCGTTCTGCATCTCGTTTTCCTTTGTTAGCAACGGTAACTCAAAAATTTAAAGCTTCTGATGAAACGATTGCTATGAAAGAAAGCGAAGTACAAAGTATCCTTTACAAATTGGATAAGCAGATTTCTAAAGAAGAAGATCCATTGAAAAAAGTAGCTTTGTTTGATACGATTGTACGTAAAGCAAATTATTTCTCTCGCCCAATTATGTTGGAAGACAACGCACCACGCGTTTACGGATTTACAACATCTATGGCAGCTGATAAGATTTTAGAATTTGCATATGGACCAAATGTCGAAGTCGGTACAATCACAAGCTTCCCTATAAAAGACAAAGACAAATATGTCATTGCAATGGTTAGCGCAATTCGCGAAAAAGGTGAGCCTAAATTTGAAGATGTTAAATCTCAAATGGAAAACGATTTGATTACTGAGAAAAAAGCAAAACGCCTGATGAATCAAATGGCGAAAACCAAAAACTTGAAAGCACTTGCTAAAAACAATAATACGGAAGTTATCAAGGCTGAGATTACTTTTGGTAACCCACAAATTCAAAATGGAGGTTACGAGCCAGAAATTATTGGTTCATTATTCTCAAAGGGTGTTAAAGATGGTAATTTAACTTTGCCTTTAAAAGGAAAATCAGGAGTTTACGTGATTCGTGTTGAAAAAACTACACGTGCAGCAGCAGCCAGTGATTTTAAAATTGAAAGAGATCAATTAACTCAAAACTTAAAAAACGCTATTCAAGGGTCTGTGATGGGTGCGCTACGTAAGAAAGCAGACGTTGTAGACAACCGCAAATTGAATGAACTTCGCGTAAGATTGTAATTCAAAAATCCCTTCGTATGTTGAAGGCAGATATTAGAAAATCATATAAGGAGAAACGTAAATTCGTTTCTCCTTTTGATTTAAATAGGTTTTCAAAGTCTATCACCCAACTGGTGTTGGATCATTTTGATTTCCGTAATAAAATTGTCAGTATTTTCCTTCCTATTGAACGACAAAAGGAAATCAGTACATATGAGTTAATGGAAGAAATTCAGTTGCGAGGTGGAACGATTGCCGTTTCCAAATCTGATTTTACTACAAATACATTGACGCATTTTAAATATGAAAATGCACTTCAATTAGAGATTAATACGTTTGGAATCCCAGAGCCGAAATATGGTGAAACGATTTTTGACGTTCAACTGGATTATATTTTTGTTCCATTGTTAGCTGTTGATTCACAAGGAAATCGTGTTGGTTACGGAAAGGGTTTTTACGACAAATTGCTTTCAAATTGTAACCCGAATTGCATTTTTATTGGTCTTCATTTATTTGAAGAACTGATTGAAATTGAAGACTTAAATCCAGGCGATGTACCATTACACTATTGCGTTACACCCACAAAAATTCATGATTTCAGACGATAAAAACCAAGGTAAATTTCACTTACTCGCCATTTTTTTGATGCCGGCGAATATTGTTGCAATTGGATTGCTTCCTCTAGCGTTCAAGATAATACTCCCAATAATTAGTGTGGTAGCTGCTTTTATTTTTTTGAAGCGGAAATAGGTTTTTCCAACAAAATACCATCTGCCTCGAAGCACAATTCGAACTTATCCGTTTTAATTGTGTCTATTACTGCTTGTGAGTCCTGATTGTCTTCTGCAAAGTGTTTTTGCATAGCAACAGAAACCGTATCCCAATAAGCATTTCCATGATAATAGGCCATCACTCCAATATTTGTGTTCGTAGGGATTAGAAAATGGTTTTTGAAACGTACACGCATCGCTTTTCCATCAGGCTTGATGACTTTAACCCAACAACCAGCAGCCCGACACACTTCATTAATAGGCGCAAAAAAAGTAAACGTTGTCTTTTCTGGATTTTGTTCCAACTGCAATAGCATGTCATCTAAGGTAATCGCTTCTGTGCTATCAACTTTTATAGGGCCATAGTTCACAAAATTTGATGCATTATTTTCACTGCAAGAAACCAATAGCACGGAACTCACGAAAGCAAACAAAATGTTTTTAAACATCTTACTTCAAGAAATTTTCGTAAAATTCAGAGGAAGAATACGTTTTTCCTTCAACTGTTACGCTTTGAATTTGACTTGCAGCAAGGAAACGCAAAATAACTCTTCGAGTGTTCGCGTCGTTAACCAACATTTGAAAGGTAGCATCATGTGTTTTTTCGTCAAAAGAGACAGTGAAAGAGCGCTCATAATAAACCGCATTTTCTTTTACTTCATCAGCGGTTACGCTCTGAGGTAGGCGAAGAACAATTTTTCCGCTATTTTTCCCCTCAAGAAGCGAAGTTTTACTCGCACAATTTGCGATTCGGATATCCTGCGAATAACCCAAAAATACAAGCATTAAAAACAGGAAGGAAGTTGCTAGTTTTTTCATGGTATAGTTTTATAAGGCTAATCTACAAAAATATTGCCAACTTTATGCGATTAATGATTCGAATCTTGAGATGAATAAATTAAAGGCTTTTATTGATATCAATCGTATAGAAGCAGGTTGTGATGAAGCGGGAAGAGGGTGTCTTTCAGGTCCCGTAGTAGCAGCAGCAGTCATATTAAATCCAAAAAAGCGCATTAAAGGATTGGATGATTCCAAAAAATTGACAGAGAAGCAACGTTTTATGCTCCGAGAGGAGATTCTTGAAAAAGCAAAAGCTTATGCGATTGGCATTGTTTCGCCGCAAGAAATCGATAGGATTAACATTCTCAACGCGAGTATCAAAGCTATGCACCTTGCCGTTGAGCAGTTGTCAATTGGACCTGCTTTTTTACTCATTGATGGCAATCGTTTTAAACCGTTTAAGCAAATACCGTATGAATGTTTTGTCAAAGGCGATGGTCGATTTCAATCTATTGCTGCAGCATCTATCCTTGCAAAAACGACGCGTGATTTAATCATGGATGAATTAGACCTGCAATTTCCTGCATACAAATGGAAGAAAAACAAAGGCTATCCAACCCAAGATCATCGGGAAGCAGTTCGCCAATTCGGACCCACAGAACACCATCGAATGACGTTTCGCCTTTTACCCGAGGAAGGTGAGCAATTAAAATTGTTTCAAGATTAATTCCTATTTACTATTCGGTAAACAAAAGCATGTTGATTTTAACTTTCCCACCAACAATTCCTGTTTGATTTTCCATCTACTTTTGTCAAAAAAATGTACATGTGGAAACGCGTTTTACCGATTACGGTTATTGTTCTTTGTGCTCTTTGGTCTATTTATATATCATTTGATTTACTTTCCGGCGAAGGGAATGCCGATTTTAGATACTATTTCGACACGAGTGATGTTGAATTATTAGTTATTCATCATCCCGAAGAAATTGATTGGGATGAGGCTAATTTTCAAGTGTTACCAACAAATCTGACTTTATATCAATCTATCAGCAAGCATTTACCCAAAAACGCGAGCGTTTATTTGAGTAATAAACGACCGTATATATTAATTGAGCAAGCTGAAAATTGGACGGTCTCTAGCATAAAATACTTATTTGGAAGTGGTATTTATAAATTCGATAAGAAAACAGGACGCAACTTTACTTTTGGAAATTATTCGGGGATTTACAAACGTCATCAATTGCTTTTGTATCAAGGCGAATTGAATTTTGCTGCTAAAAATTTTTTACCTGCAGTTGACAAAAAAGCCAGTTACAGTTTGATTCAACTTCGTGTAGATCATTCCACCAATACAGATGTTTACCAAAAAGCAGATAGAACATACACTTATCGTCAAGAATTTTTGAATTGGAAGGGCGGGAAATCCATAGATGATAAACGCCTATTTTCAGGAATCATTCCCGCCAACTTTTCAAGTTATTCATTTTATGAGACCAATTACTTAGCAAAAAAGGATACTGCTTTTGGCAAAAGTAAATTTAAGCTTTGGACAAAAACAGGAATGGTCATTCTTGAAAATGAGCGGAATGAAAGAGTAGCTGTTTTTGACTTCAAGGAAGGTCAAAATCCCATTCAAAATATTAACGAAGCGCTAGGAATGGAGGAAACAAATGAGGATTTTGCACGTTTTCCAGGTGTTTATTTTTCAGATCTTTTGCAACAAAAAGACACAAGCGATATTTATGTTTCTGAAATGGAAAACATTTGCATCATTTCTACGAATAAAGCCTACTTAGATGAGGTGACAACCGAGATGAAATTAGGTAATTCACTTTCACAAAACGAAGAAAAGTTAAAAGGTATTTTTGGAGGTTTACCCGCAAAAGTGTCATCCAGAATCGTTACAACAGATAAATTATTAGCGACTTCCATTTATGGTCAAAAATTGGTTACAACGAATTGTATTAAGAAAGATTATGTTGGAAACAAAACAGATGAAGATGTAAAAGACTATTTCTCGATGAACCCTGGCGAAGCAATTTTGGATTTTGTTGCCATGTCTGGGCGTGGAAATGTGGTTGTTTTGACGGAAAGTTTCAAATTGATAGGGTATGTCAATGGCTCTAAAAAATGGGAAAAACAATTTGAATCAGCACCTGAGTCATTTGATTTGTTTTCCAACGAAAAAAACCAAGTTTCCGTCCTGTTTCAAAACGAAATTCAAATTTACGACCAAACTGGACGAGTGCTTTATAGATTTGTTGGAAATACCGCCCCGACTTCAGCTGTGATGGATGGCAAAATCTATTTCCTCGTGCGCAACAACAAAGGAAGTTTGGGTATTCTAAACGATGGTAATAAGGTTCAACGCACCATTCGAACAAGTGAAAACATTGAAAAAAGTGTGTTGTTCAAATCGAAAAATAAATCTTTTGCAGGCGCACAAACCAACACCAACTTCTATTACACGGATTTGAATCGAAAATCGGGTCTTCAACGTGTTGCAATTGATACAGCCACGCAAGTTTTTAGTATAAATGACAACCTAATTTTCTGCACTGTTACAAATGGCATTTGCACAATTAATAAATTGAATGAATCAAAAGTACAAGCAAAAATTCCTCTGGGTTCTGAATTAATGGGTGCTATAGACATTGCTGGTAATCCATGCGCACTGCTAAAAACAGGAAAAAATCTCTTTGTAATAGACACAAAAGGGAAAAGAGTCTGGAGCCTATTCGTTAATGCACATGAAGTTTCATCGGTTGTAGTTTCCAAAAATAATCGAGGAAAATTCATTATAGGAGTGCTTGATGCGCTAGAGAATCAGTTATATTTGTTCAGCGCAAATGGAACAAAACTAGATGAAAACCAACGACACGGTGAAACCAAACTTACACTTTCACCTTTTGGCACGAAAGCTTACTCCATTACAACGTATTTAGGCAGCTACTTAATTCAATATACTAAACTCTAAAAATGAAAAAATTATTACTTACAATTGCCTCCTTCGGCCTTTTCTTAGGAGTTCAAGCCCAGAATTTTGTTGGGGTGAACACAAGTAACTACGCAGGAGTAATGGGGACTGACATTAACCCAGCGAGCTTCGTCGATGGACGATTCAAATTCGACTTATCCTTATTTAATGTAAGTTTCAATACGTATCAAAATTTTGGCTATTTCGATGCTAATAAAATGCATTCTGTTCAACAAACACTTTTGGGCGACAAATTCTGGTGGAAAGGGTCATTTGGAAATCAAGACGTTTTGAACACTTGGTCAGCTCCCGATTCTGCTTTCATCGATAATTTTATAGTTCACCGTTATAACAAAGACACCAAAACTACACTGGGTTTATACAACAATATACAAGTTGATTTATTAAATTTTGCTTTTCATATCACACCAAAAGTAGCAGTAGGTTTTAAAGCAAAAATGCGATCCATTACCAACTTAGACAATATGGACCCTAAGTTAGCAGTCTTGGCTGAAGAAGGCTTAGA